>Ga0325411_1008298_pt1 | contig 11255 bp, 4 predicted proteins | sample PopdelMetagenome_13_FD_206181 | JGI IMG/M metagenome (GOLD analysis project Ga0325411, IMG submission 206181) | Populus deltoides microbial communities from Bellville, Georgia, United States - Xylem-PdIQD-R4 | ecosystem: Host-associated > Plants > Phyllosphere > Stem > Wood/Secondary xylem...
AAAAGATTACTTGTGCACCCATGTTTTATTGAATATCATTGATTATTTCTTTATGGGCTTGTAGTTTACCCATAAGTCCATAAATTGTCAAAAAGTCTATATTTACGATTCTTCAATAGTGATCACCTTATTCTCTCTCTTCAACATTGATATGGAACTATGAAATTATCTTCAATCCTTATTAAACTTATATATATATATATATATATATATATATTAATTTCTTCAATGTGTATATTAATGTCAATAATAAGGATATGAAACTAGCTCTATTAAGTAGATTGTAATGTTCAGGACATTCTTTTGTTGATGATCCTTTACAGTTTTTTTATTCCATACATAGCTTTTATTCTTTTAAAATGGGAGGCACCCTTTTGGTTGTCTTGCCTATAGTAAAAGCCTCTAATTTATTATTTATTAAAGTAGAACTCTAACGAATTGTAACTAAAATCCTTAAGATAAATTATTTTGACTTTAACATCGATAATAGTCATGTACATATCAATGATTCATAGTTCATGGTAGAAAAGGATATTGTTGATTAGCATGACTCATGAAGTTGTTACCAACTTTTATTTTTAATAGCTGTTTGTTTCTAATCTTTTAGAAATAAATTAGGCAATATGATTGTTATGTTTATCTCTATTTCCTTGCTTAACAAACTTATTTGCTATAAATTTTGTATGCAGATCTGATTCCATTAAGATATATAAATTGTTGGACCATGATCAATTAAATTAAATTTTCTCAGCAAATTCAAATATTAGTCTTTAATTGTCTTCAACATTTTAAAAAATACCAATAAATTGGTATCAGAGTTATTTTCTTGAGTGACCTATGTGATTAAAAAAGAAAAAAACACAACCTCTAAACACTTATTACCTAACACTATAAACATATAACCTATCCAATATGAATTCAAAAATTTCATTCACTACAACTTCATCTCCAGTGTTTGATGGAATAAATTATCAAGTGTGGGATGTCAGAATGAAAGCCTATCTTGATGCTAATAATATATGGAATGTTGTTGAACAAGAGTATGAAACTCAACCTCTACTAGATGATCCAATAATTTCACAAATAAAAAATCAAAGGCAAGAGCAAGTTTGCTTACAACTGTCTCATCTTCTCTTTTTTTTTTTAACCAAAATCATGACTCTAAAAACAACAAAGGCAATTTGGGATTTTTTTTAAAGAAAGAATATGATGGAAATGAAAGGGTAAAAAGGATACAAGTGTTGAATTAGATTCAAGAATTCGAGATGCAAAAGGATGAAAGATTCAAAAACAATAAACGAGTAATCTAATAAACTTCTTTATCTTGTCAACAAAGTAAGACTCTTTGATACTGATTTTTCTAATTCTAAAATAGTTCAAAAAATCCTAGTTATAATTCCTGAGAAGTTTGAGGATACAATCTCTTCTTTAAAAAACTCAAAAGATTTGTCAAATATTACCATGGTAAAATTATTAAATTCACTACAAGCATAGGAACAAACAAAGGCTTAAGAGGCAATAAGGATTTGTGGAAGGGAATTTTTAGCTAAAACATAAAACAACAATGAAGTAGAAAAACAAGAGAAAAAAACAGTGCAACTATAACCAGTTGAAAGGTTTTGTGAGCAATAACAATACTCAAGTCTTTCCACCTTGCCCCTATTGTAAGAAAACCAATCATCCAAAAACAACAATTATTGGTAGAGGCTAGATGCAAGATGTCAGAAAGTGTGATTAGTTAGGCCATATGTAAAAGATATGCAAGACTCAACAACAACAAGGTGAAGCCAAAGTTGCTGAGGATTTAAACAAAAAGGAGCAAATATTTGTGACATCATATTTTGCCACCAACAACTCCATTGAAAGTTAGCTCATAGATAGTGGTTGCACAAACTACATGACCTTTGATTAAAAGCTCTTTAAAGAGCTTGATAAAACTGTTGTTTCTAAAATGAGGAGATTGGAAATGGAGCATGAATTGTAGTAAAGGGCAAAAGAGCAATAGCAATTATATTCCTAAAATTAATTTTTGATGTTTTATATGTTCTTGAAATTAATCAAAACTTGTTCAGTGTCACTCAGTTGCTTGAAAAAGGCTATAAAAAGGGCTATTTGAAGGAAAAAATATGTGATTAAAGATGCAAGAGACAAAAAAGTGTTTAGAGTCTAAATGAAAGGAAATGGCTTTGCTTTGGATTTATTAAGAAAAAAAAACAAGTTACAGTATATAAAAAAGAAAACAATCCAGTGCTTTAGCATAAGAGAATGGGGTATTTCCATCATCTTGCTTTACACTTCATGAAGAAGAACAAACTGGTTAAAATCTTGCCTAAATTAGAGGAGGAGCTTTGACACGATCAAAAGATTGATGTCTTATCCCAAGTGTAGGAGTGTCGAAGTAATAAATAACCCAGCAAAACCAGGGTCGAACCACAGGGAGATGAACTATATAAATTATAACTAATATATATTTAATAAAACAAAGAGTTTATGAGAATTTTATGGGATATTGATGTAAGGATTAAACAAGGATAAAATAATTGTCAATGTTAGAGGATCCATTAATGGTATTCCAAATAAGTATAGTATAAACTCTTTTTATTACTCAACTGGAAACCACACACAAAGGAGGTTCCAATCGGATTATAAATTGTTAACATGATTACATTAGTTATCTTATTCGAATAATGATAATACTTGTAAATGTTGTCAAGTATTCATGATGTTAATTTATGTTAACAACAAATCAGGTTTCTTTCATAACATAAGTGTCGGTTATACCATACAGTTGGTTATAAAAGGATCAAGTATTTGTTGTACCAAGGGTTATACAACATAAATCTAGATTAACCATTTCGCAAGCAAAGTATTAAAAGTGAATAAGATAACAAATACAAAATATGTTAGTATCAAACATTAAAATCCATATTGATTTTACACTATACTTATTCTTACACCATTAGTGTAACCTTTTCACCTTGACATAATAAACTTAACTAAATATAATGAAGAAGAGAAACATAAATAAACAACATAAGAACATAAGTATAGTAAAGGAAATGAAAAGTATAAACAAGAGATTAAGAAAAATATAACATGAAATAAAACTTAAACATTACAAAAATATAAAAAAAGAAATAAAGAGCATGATCTTGATCTGAAAACCAAGATGCCTAAATGCATGACAAATGCCTTCTTTTATAGGCCAAAATTCAGAACTATTGATTTGATGACTAATTGTTGAGTAGGTGGCCACATCTTAACTTGGTGACAATCCTTATCTTCTTGTCTAAACAAAACATCATTGCTAACATGAAAGTTCTAGGAAATTGTCTCAGCTTTCCAACAAAACAAGAATCGGTGCATTTGGACTTCTAGAACTCGAGATATGGTCTGAACACTGAACAATGTCTGGGTTGCAGGACAGATTCCGACTTCTCTGTTGTTGCTACCATTTGAACTCGAAAATGACACTTTTAAATCTTGGACTCTCATGAAATTTTTAGGCCTATGTCTTAGCTTTCCATACGTATAAACCAGACCTAAATCCAAGTTCTACAGATCTAGTTATGATCAAATAACCGAATGATGTTCCAGTTTGTACTGAACCAGCATCTCTTTTCTAAGCTTAGCCCCCTCTTTGTCTTCTCAATTTTAGTAGTTAAACTCATCAATCAATCATTTGATTTATGTGATAGGCCTGCATTTAAGATGAACATTTACCATAAATTAAAGGTATCTTATAAGACATGTTATTATAAAACATGCTCTAGTTAAGGAGTTATTGATACTTCAAGTGCAAAATGATGAAATAAAACCTTGATAAAAATGTATTTTTAAGTACTAATCAAGCTTCCTACATGTGCTGCTTGTCAATACAGTAAGCTATCAAGCTTTTCTTTTCAACAAAATAAGGCTTACGGAGCCACACTGAAGCTGCAATTAATACACGCAGATGTTGGGGGACCTAAGAACACATCATCACTAAATGGCAATAAGTTTTATATTTATTTAATTGATGACTGATTATATAAGAATATACAAGATTTATTTTATGAAGCTTTAATCTAAGGTTGCTGACATCTCAGGGAAGTTTAAAGCTTGGGTTGAAAGTTAAAGTGTATGTAAAATGCAGGTTATAGGGTCTAACAATGGAACTGAATACTTCTCTGGAAAATTTAACAAGTTTTGTGAAGTTCTAGGCATTGAACAACAATTAATTGCACCTTACACTCCTTAGAAAAATGGTGTTGTGGAGAGGAAAAATAGGACAATAATGGAGATGAAAAACTGTTTGATTCATGATAAAGGGCTGCAAAAGAAATTTGAGGTTGAGCCAGTAACACTATAGTATTTCTATTAAACAGGTTTTCAACGAAAGCATTGCAAAAAAAAACCCCATTTGAAGCATGACATAACTACAAACCAAAGTTTTTTAATATGAAAACATTTACTTGTGTGTGTTTCTCTTACATTCCACATGTTAAGAGAGATAAATTGGACAATAAAGCAGAATCTAAGATCTTTGTAGGCTATAACACAAATTCAAAAGTCTATAAAATCTACTTGCCATAAACCAACAAAATAATTATCAACAAAGATGTTAAATTCTTAGAGTCAGATAGCTGGCGTTGGGAAAATAACATGAAGCTTAAATATTAGAAAAAGAATGAGGATATGGATGATGAACCTATGAGAGGAACTAGATCACTCTTTGATATTTATCAGAGTTGTAATGAATAATAGAGCCTATATAATATAATAAAGTCGTAACAAATCAGAAATGGATAGATGCAATGAAGGTGAAGCTAAAAATAATTAAAAAGTACCAAACATGGGAATTGGTGGATAAACCTAAACACAAAAAAGCTATAAGAGTCAAGTGGGTTTACAGGACCAAACTAAATCTTGATGGTTCTATATAAAAAAAAAGGCAAGGCTCGTTGTCAAGGGATATACACAAATATTTAGGGTAGATTTTTCAAAACCTTTTGCCTAATTGCTAGTTTGGATACCATAAAAAGTTGTTGCTCTTACTGTGCAAAAGGGTTGGGTTGTACATCAATTTTTTTGTTGTATAAAAGGTTGAATTATCTATTTTTGAGAAAATCATTCATGTAGAAACTGCAAAAAAAGCTTGAGATATTTAGACAAATCTTACAAATGTCAAGGTAAAGTTACAAACTTTACAGACATAGTTTGATCTTTTCTTAATGAAAGACAATGAGGCTATTGAAGAGTATTTTTCATGAACATAAAAATTAGTTAATTATATGAAAGGCTAATGGAGAAAAGATGACAAATTTCCTAGTTGGTGAGAAAATTCTTCAAAACCTAACACTTCATTTTGATTACATGGTAGCAGCTATTAAAGAATCAAAAGATTTAAATGAGATATTAGTTTTTACAAAAGCTAATGGAGAAAAATATTTTTTTATTTTTAAAAAAATTATTTTTCATATCAGCACATTACGACAATCTAAAATTACAAAAAAAAATAATTTGAAGTAAAAGAATCTTAAATTTTTACAAAAATATTTTTCAACCACAAAGACAAACAAAGCTGACTTATTAGTTTACTTATGATCAACAATAAACACCCACCAAAAATTTGATTATCTTAGTTTGCCTGTTTCATGACATTTTCATTCATAGCAACCATTTGAAAAAATTAAAAAAAAAATATTGCCTTCCACAGCAACCAATTAATGAAAAATCCAAGCTTTTCCACTTTTATCAACACTTGACAATTAAGGAAACTTACATCACAAGCTTTTCCTTCTTCAACTCCATGAGCAAGAAAGAAGAAAAATCTGAATATATTTTTATTGTTTTCTAAAACACTAGCAAACCCATTAAAGCTTCTGTTGTATAGTAATAAATCTAAACTCCTGAATCTAAAAAGAGAATGCTAGTTGGAGACTGGTGAGTGATAGATTTGGTTTAGTGGTTGGTTTTGTCCAAAAAAACACTTGCTAGCCTGTTTCAAGCAAGAATCCCATAACATTTATTGCAAAAGGAAAAATAACCATATCCATTATACTTTCATTATTTGAGCAAATTGCCATGGTGTGTGTTGGGAAATTTTGAGCAGGGGAGAAGGGAGGGATTTTTTTTTACGGATATTTTTAAGTGTGTTTTTAAAAATCATTCAAAAAAGAATTTAATAGTACAAGATAACCCCAAAATTTAAAGATTATCAAAGAAGGCCCAATCAGTTGAAGAATCCTTTCACAACACCTTGTAAGAGAAACATGTTGTATTCTATATACATAAAAACTAAAACAGACTAAGTTATCGAAACCCTCGTAGAGATTTATTCACATAGCGAAACACAAAGTACAGACCATATTATCTGATTTATTCTGTCTATTTAAACAATTTCAATCTACAAACATATTTATTGAGCAGGAAATCAAAATACAAACAAAAAAAAATCAAAACATATCAAGATTTAGCTAGTCGGAAAAAAAAAAGTCGATATGACAAAGAAAAGGTTAAGCCTTTACTGAAGTAAAGTTTCTAAACAAAAGAAATAAGAAAAGAAAATTAATTTGAAAACTATGAAAGAGACACCAACCTTCTTGCAAACATATGAGAACCAATACAATGAAAATAAAAGAAACATAAAAGCAAAAACCTGGAGAAAAAAAGGTAAGATGATCAATAGTCAATGTCTTATATAGAAAAGAAACCTTTAGAATTGATCAACAAAAATAATTTTTTTTTAGTACCAGCAAGATCCCAACAAAGAGAGATATTAGAACTTATCCAGTTCAAACCGAACCCAAAACCCTCAAAATCTTTATCTAGGACCCTTTATAATCCCATCCAATTCCTTTCCATTAGAAAAGATACATAGATAAACACAACTAATTACAACAGTGCAACTCGATTTCCTCTCCTTTTCATTCTACACTACAGAATTGCTCGAGGTTGCAAAGGAGTTTCCTTATAGAAGTAGGGCAATACTAGGGCAGTCATTCTATTGCCAAGATGCTTCTTCAATTGAGATATATAAAACACAGGGTGGATGGCAGCTAAAGGAGATGGATCAATTCAATATGCATAAATCACTGACAATAATAGTTGGTAACCATGCAACTTATAGACTTAGTCCATGTAGGTTCTAGCCACAGTAGCAACAATATAGGGGTGCATCAAGGCAATAAAGTGTGCATATTTACTGAATCTATCCTCTATTATTAGGATCACTTCCTTCCCTTTAAGTGCTTAAAGCCCTAGAAATTTTTGAAAAATGACATAATTAGGATAAAATTTTAGGGGAATGACACTATTTGAAAAGATACTGGGAAAATGACATAATTTAATAAAACAATTATTTATTCAGAATCATGGTCTTGAAATGAATTGTGTTTTTAATATAAACTACGATTTAGAATGATAGTTTTAATAAAAATAACTATATAGTTTTAATAAAAATAACTATTCAGAATAGAAGTTACATAATACAACCATGATTCTGAATCGTGATTATAATGCATATATAATGACCCCTCTATTTTTCATAGTCGTTGGTTATTCAAAAGAAAAAATTGTAAAAACCAAAAAATCACCACAAAAACAACTTTTAATCACCCAAAACAGCCTTCAATACTCTACTGAAACATCAAAATCATCTTCCCCTCCTCTCCACGAATCTTTCTACTGTTTTTTTTTTTTTACAAACCAAATGCCCAAGCTTGTGTTAACAACCTCCTCGCCATGACAACTAGTGGAACCACCACTTAGCCATCACTCAAGGAAAAAAAGTCGTATTGTCTCTTAATTTTATGGGTTTCATTATTGAATTGAGAAATTTTGAGTTTTGATTTATAATTATTGGTGTTGTGTTTGATAATTGGGTATTTTGTTGATGTTGAGATAATTTTGGGTTTTGAGTGTTGCAATTATGTATTTTTAATACAATTGATGTGATTTATGGAATCAATTAGGTTTGAATTAGAGAAATTAGGGTTTAAATTGATTATTGAGATACTTGTTGTATTTAATAATATTGTTGAAATTGAGATAAAGTTTGTTTTGATTGATGCAATTAGATAGTTTTTCAATCAATTGATGTTATTAATAAAGTTATGGTCAAAATCATACCAATTAGAGTTTGTGTTGGATTTTGGTAAAAATTATCGTAATTGGAGATTTTGTTCAATTGAGATCATTTAGGTTTTAATTGATGCAATTCAATATGTTTCCATTGATAATATTAAGGTCAAAGTAATAGCAACTAGGGTTTGCACTGAAATAATTGCATTGTTATTGTTGAATTTTTTTTATATTGAAAAATATTGAGAAATGATTGCGTATCATCTTCTTTGTAAATGATGAGAAATAATTTATTGTGTTGATTATGGTAAATGATGAGAAGTAATTGCATTGTTGATGTTGAAAATTTCTTATATTAAAAAATATTGAAAAATAATTGCATGGGCTGATATTGATAAATGATGAGAAATAATTGCATTGTTAATGCTAAAAATCTTTTATATTGAAAAATATTGGGAAATAGTTATATAAGTTGATGTTAGTAAATGATGAGAAATAACTACATCATTGAAGTTTAAAAAACATTTACATTGAAAACAGTTGGGAAATAATTACATAGGTTGATATTAGCAAATGATGAAAACTAATTGCATTATTGATGTTGAAATTTTTTGTTATTAGAAAATATTGGGATATAATTGCATGGGTTGTTGTTGATAAATGAAGAAAAATAATTGCATTGTTGATGTTTCAATAGATTGTGTGAGATCTTTATTTAGAAGATGATATATCAGTTGCTCTTGTTATATGCACATTGCTCATAAACTTATAGATAACAGTTGTCCCACTTATATTTTTTTAGCTTGTCAATATGTATTGCTCAGATCGTGTAATGAGACAATTTAACTTTAAGTAACACATCCTATATGACATACATGTGAGCGATTAGTTGCATTCATTAGTCGTTTGGGTAAGCACGTTGATTATAAGTGGATGATGCACCATCTTCAATACATATATATATAGGATGCACGAAGAAATTTTATTTTTAGAAAGGTGTATCCTGTAATATATGGGCTAGTACCTAAGTATATTATAACAAATATTATAACATGCTGAATTATTATACCAAACTCATCGCAGGTTTCTCTATGCGAGGAGATGGTATGAGCCACATGCATGTCGAATTTAAAATGTTGCAAGTATTTGTTACTTTTTATGAATTTGGTCAAAACCATTGAATTTTATTTATGAATTAATAATTTATATTTGCTTAATATTATGTTGGATAGTTGTTATATGATGGTTGATGTGTTGCGGCTGATCTTTGTAATCTCGATGATGATGATGGACTTGCTTGTTATTATGCATCTTTTTGGTACAAGACATGTAATACACTTGACCTGTTAGGAGAGACATTGAGTCTGAAAGATGTTATCTCTAAGGATGAGACCACATAGGTAGGTGAAAGTCATACTATTGTGAAATTGGCTCATGCACTTGTTGTCGTAGAAGACATAAATAGGCCTGAATGTAATATTATATTGTGTTATTTTTTTAGTTATGAGTTATTTTTATTATTATTACTTTCATAATATTGTTTTAATTAATTATCATGTTGATTTTAATATTGTCTTACATATTATGCATTTTCATCTTATTTTAAATAAATATGATTTAAAATCATTAATTTATAGATGAACATGTGAACATCATGAACAAATTGTTTAAAATTTCAAATCAACTATTTATAGGTTAAAGATGCAAATGGTTATGTTTCATTATTGATATTATCAATTATCTTTATAGTTAATAAATAAAATCAATTTTAAAAATAACACATATTAATTTGGGATTATAATTAATAAATAAAAATGATGTTAAAATATTGCACCCTCAATTATAGGTATTGATAATTTATGGTTTGGTTTGGGTTTGGGTTGTGGTTGTTTCGACTTTGTTTTATGTAGCATTTTGAGTTGTGTTTAGGATAAAATCATGTTGTGATAACACAATTGCTATTCGCATTAGTGTTTATGTATAAAACTACAGTTATTGTCATTAGCGGTTGTTTAATACAAATATTAATGATAATAGTGGTTGTTTTATAAAACCGTTATTTTTATTAGCGGTTTATTAATAAAACTGTGATTTTTATTAGCGGTTGAATGAAAATGTATTATTTTCTCAATTTTTTTTTATCTCGGGTCATTATGAAATCTTTTACCAAACTGTGTTGATTTGGTATATAACTTAACTGGAAGGCAGCATAGGGCAGGAAGAGGCATTAAGACTTTTACGGGTCGAGCACCCTTCCTTCTCGGTCAAGTGGCGTTCCTCTTCTTCCAGTTCCAGTCGCATCTTCGGACGTATTCCTTAAGGTCGAGCCAGTCATTCCTGCTCCTTGGTAAAAGACCCAAAGCCCCGCTGCAAGACTAGTCAACGAAACAAAGCCAAAACCAATGAGAAGAAAGACTCGTCAGAAGAAACGAAAAAAATAAAAATGATTATTCAAGTTATAACTTTAATTACTAATACATTTTTATTCATGGAAAGCCAGAAATAATTTCTCAGCTCAGTCCCGGCGAAGCCTACAGAAACAGTTGTGCTAGAAAGAAAGCTGGAAAAAGGGTGTCAGCTTAATTTCGTAGCTTCATAAATTTTGAATGATTTTCTTTCCTTCCAATCTTTGCAGGTTTGCTATATCCATCTCTCTCGTTGATTGTGTAAGCTTTTTCTCTGCGCGTTATGTGGCGGAATCAACCGCCCACTTTCTTTTGGTTTTCGAATCCATTCATTTATCCGAGAGAGCTAACCCTTTTCATGTGTTTTGCAGTGTTTCACCTAGAGTTTTTAAAAATTTTAATTTTTTTATTTTAAATTAAATTTTTAATGTTTTTAAATTTTTTTTAATGTGATGGTGTTAAAATAAATTTAAAAAAATAAAAAATATTATTTTGTTATATTTACAATCAAAAAACACTTTGAAAAGAAATTGTTATATCATTGTCTTAAAACACCCCCGAAAACTCTTCATGCAAAGTGCAAAGCATATTAAATTGATATTTATAATTGATTGAGTATATCTTTTTGAGTTTTTTAGGATTCTAGTAATGAAAAGAATTTGATAAAACAATATTGTGCAAAAAATATTTAGAAAATAATATAATTTAAAGTTGTAAATGACATCCACGATTGTCACAAGAACTCTCAAATTGGAAAATTGTTGGATACAAGATTCAATAAAAAGA
>Ga0325411_1008299_pt1 | contig 11253 bp, 7 predicted proteins | sample PopdelMetagenome_13_FD_206181 | JGI IMG/M metagenome (GOLD analysis project Ga0325411, IMG submission 206181) | Populus deltoides microbial communities from Bellville, Georgia, United States - Xylem-PdIQD-R4 | ecosystem: Host-associated > Plants > Phyllosphere > Stem > Wood/Secondary xylem...
AGGTTGAAAAATACTGGGAGCAGAACATGCTGAAGGAGAAGATGAAGATGTGAGTTCATGTGAAGTAAAAGACATAGTGGGGGATTCATTACCTGAGTGAGCAGTGAGAATGGGTACCCTTGCCGAAGTCACTGGTGGAGGCGTAGGAGGAGATGAAGAATTTCCATGAACAGGGGAGGCACTTGTCGGGCAAGGTGTGAAAAATTGGCTGGAGGGGAGACCATTTTCATTTTCATGAAAGATGACATGGCGTGATTGATATAGGCAGTTTGTCAGGGGATCAAGACAACTATATGCATTTTGTGTTAAGGAGTATCCTACGAAAATACAAGGAATGGATTTTGGTTGTAACTTGTTTGTGTTATATGGCCGGATAAGAGGAAAACAAAGACAACCAAATTTTTTTAGCTTTTTATAATTTAGAGACTGTGTAAATAAAATTTCAAACGGTGATTTATGTTGGAGGAGAGGTGTGGGCTGACGGTTAATAAGGTATGCAGCGGTGGAAAAGGCATAGGGCCAATACCGTAGTGGAAGAGACGCATCATGTAGTAATGTGAGACCGGTTTCAACCAAGTGACGATGACATCGCTCAGAAACACCGTTTTGTTGCGGTGTATGAGGAGCTGTGGTGTAATGACTGATTCCATTTGTTGTAAAATAGTGTTTTAAGGCAACAAATTCACCACCATTATCAGAGTAGACAGATTTAATTTTTAATTGAAACCGGTTTTCAACAAGATTTTTGAATTGGGGAAAGATGATGCGAACACTTGATTTTGTTTCCATAGGATAAAACCAAATGTATTTCGTGAAATGATCAACAAAAATTAGATAGTAACGAGCCCCAGTGATGCCAATTGTACTTGAGGGACCCCACACATCAGTATAAAGTAAGTCAAGAGGAGCATGACTCAAGAGACTATTTTGACGAAATGGTTGACGGTGAGCTTTATTAATAGAACATGATGAACAAAGAGAAATATTTTTTTTGTTGATTGTTGGAAGGGAAAAAGAGTTGATAAGGTGAGTAACCAATTTAGGAGATGGATGCCCAAGACGTTTGTGCCATTCGTCAATAGAGATTCTTTCATGCACGTTAGCAACAATGGTAGGAGAAGACTGCACCATTGACTTCGGAAGGGTGTATACACCATTGTCACACGCTCCTCGGAACAAAACCGCTCCCGTGATTTGGTCCTTAACAAGAAAGAAAAAGGGGTGAAGCTCAATAAAAACATGATTTTGACAAGTAAATTAATGAGCAGATATGAGATTTTTTTGTATATTAGGAACACAAAGAGTATCATTTAAATGAAAGGTACGGTTGGGAGATTTAAAAAGTAAGGAGCCAATGTGAGAAACAGGCAAACCTGAACCATCACCAATAATAACTTCGTCAGTGCCATCGTATTCTGAATGAATAGATAGATTAGCAAGATCACCAGTAATATTATGAGACGCGGCTGAGTCTATAAGCCATTTTGTATCCTGTGCTGGTGAGGTGGAAGTACAGTTTGATGTTGGTGTGTTGTACTGAAAACGACTGCAGTGTTTTGCAGTATGACCCATGCGGTCACACAGTTGGCACTTGGGAGAAAAACGACGTGGTCTATAATTTTTGTTGCTGTCTCTCGGGTTGCCAGGCTGGCGATAGTGAGCTGGAGGTTTGTTTCTTTGGCCATATGACCTGTCAAAGAAGTGGGGCTTTGGGGCAGATTTAAAAGACTGATTGTCTTGACCATAAGAAGCCCGTCGGTGCGTGTAGTTTGCAGAAGCAATCAGTGGATGGGAGGAGGCTTCAAGACGACGAAGATATGCATCATGACTGACAAGGAGATCATGAAGTTCCTCAAAAGTGAGTGGTCGTTCTCGGGTGCGAATAGGACCTGCAATTTCACGAAAATCAGTTCCCAGGCCATTTAGGATATAGAGCGTTAGATCATCTTCAGAGATTGGGTGATCTATGAGGGAGATTTCATCTGCCAACGATTTTACAGAGTGAAGGTATGTTTGAATTGACTGGTTGCCCTTCTTTATCATTGTGATTTCTTCTTTAAGTTGCATTGCTCTGGTTCTGGACTTGCTTGCATACAGAGTATGTAATTTATGCCATGCATCCTTTGATGTCTTGGCCATTGAAATGAGAGGAGTGATGACGGTAGATGTAGATGCCAAAATGGCACTGAGGATAAGCTTATCTTGCCTTATCCAGTGAGTTCGTTGGACAGCACAGATTGATGTGCTGGTGGGTATGGGACAGATTTTTTCTCCAGTGACATAGTCAAGAAGATCATACCCGATGAGTAAGGCTTCAAATTGAGCGCGCCATTGAAGAAATGTAGAGGGGGTAAGTTTATCATTTATCTGGGATGTGATGTTGAGGGCAATCAGGGGTGTTTCAGTTGGAGAGGGTGGAGTTGAGATTGGATTATGATTGTGAGGGATCGAATTCTCGTTGGAGATTTCTTGCTCTGATACCATGATGAAGATAGGAAGTTTTTAGAGAATTGAGCTAATTGATAAACTTCAGAATAATATATTTTTCCTTTTTTAAATAATACAACTGTTAACATATATATACACAGGATTGCAGGTTTGAATTTAGAAACAGAGCTAAGGTTGTGTCTTAGCATTTACATTGCATTTACAGTGAAGATTTATTTGCCGTTACAAGCTTGATGTTAGGCTTGAGTGATGGTTGCACAATCCTGTGCGGGGGCAAGGGATTATTTGCTGAATCTGTGGGGATTTCCTTTATAGATGTAAGCATTGATCAGAATCTCAAATGGCTTAAAACGGTTTGTATAACCTATCTCCCTCATGCTCTGCTGGAACAAGTTCTCCGTACTGTGTCATCACCTCGTTTTGCATACTGCTCCATGACAGCAATGCATGCTGTGAAGACAGGCCTCTTCCTCCTCCCCCGAGCTGTCTTAGGTCAATCGGATCGAGCTTTTTTTAAAAACAAATCTGACTTCCATTAATTTTAACACACACAATTAATTTAATTTGAGAGCTACTCTATACTTTTCTTCCATTGTTCTTTACATTTACTCTCATGAAATGATGATCAGTACTTAATGTGTTACGTACAATCAAGTTTTACATGGTTGTTTCTGCCTTTTTTTCAAAGGGCATGACAAGATCTCTACTGGGATTTCACGTCCCCTCAACCCTAAAATTAAGTCCCTAAAAGTATTAATGTAACAAAAAGAAAAAAAGAAAAAATTCCCTGAAAATAATCACCCAAATTAAACAAAGTGATCAGTCCTTCCTCCCCCAGAAACCAGGCCACCCTCCAATCCAATAGCAGAAGATTTTGTCTTGCCCTTAATTCTCTTGCTCTCGAACTTTCCCATAACCTCCATCAACAGTTTCATAACTTACCAATTCATTTGCACCAAAAGATCAACTCTATATATAAACCTTCAGCAGAAGGATCAGAAGGTATTATCTCAATCGTTAGAATTAGTCCACAAACATTGCCTTACCTTTCTGATCAAAGCCTGACGAAGAATAAGCTTAGTTCTGGTCCATTGTTTCCATCAGGATTCAACATATAATAGGTCTCTGAGTCTTTGGACCCTGCCACACGTTCAAAGAATGCCCGCATGTACGTTAATTCTCCATCTGTAGGCTGATCTGCTCCATCTCCTGTAGGTATTACACCAGCTCCCATTGAAACAACACGCAAGGTTTGCATTACATTTAAATCCTCATCGGTTGGCTCTCTCTTGACCGCATAACCACACTTTCTACCATTACAAAACAATGTCCATATCGGCTCGTCCTCAATCTTGGTCTTATCATTTGCCTTCTTCTCGCATTCCAAGGCAATCCTAACAAGCCCCACTCCCATATCTTGAAGGAGTTTTCCTGTGGGAATTGTGAGTTCAAGCAATAAAATAGGTAGGGACCCGGGGCTTTCTTGGATGGCAAGACTAACCCTAGCTTTCCGATGCCCAAACAGGGTTCCGGTCATGCGGGTCCCACCAACGTGCCCGTCATGGAGGCGGTTTCCGTGGAGCGAGACGGGGATCTTGCATGCTGGAGTGATGATAGGGAATGACCGGAAAACAGCCCGGACACGGCGGAATATCTTATTGTGCTTTGATGAACCTTTCTTGCCATTTGGTTGATGGAGGGAGATAGCAGGCTGGATTGGAGACATTGGGTTCGTCATTCCAGAAGATGGGGAGGTTGGGGGTGATGGAAAGGTCGATGGCGACCGGGACCGTGTCTGTACCGGCGTGAGAGGATATGGTGGGGTTGATGGCGGGGTTGGCATGATGGAGGCTTGTAAGTCCTTGGTGGGCTTAATTTGGTAGGCTTAGTGGCGGTGGCGGTGGTGCATATATAAGAAGAATAGAGTTGAGGCATGCACGTTCAACTAAGGTGTGGTTTGTTCTTGATTTTCTATATATTTCCGTAAGGAAGAGTTGAGAGTTGAGACTTTCTTCAGTTTTGTTCTTATATTACAATTGATTTATGGTTAAGAATTTCTAGTTCTGTAATTACCCTAAAGATAGTTTGATAGTTGTTGTTCTTGGATCGACTGCTGGCAAAGATCTGATGCTTTCTTGAAGCCATTGAATAAATAGGCTAATCTGGTAGTTCTTTTAGCTGAACGAACAACTTGAAAACTTTGCTACTTTTGCCAGCGAAATTATCAATATATTTGTTAATTTATTACATATAATTGAATGATGAATTGGTAAAACTTTTACTTGTTAGATGATTTTACCAAATATATATATCTCTAATTCTACCCTAATTTAAAACAAATAAAAAAGAAGTTAATTACATCCATGTTAGAGGATATATAGTTGCCAAATTCGAGGAAGAACTCGAAAAAAAAATTTAGGTTTATTGTTTCTCGATAAATTTATATCAATTATTTTTATTAAAAAATATTATTTTATTTTTTCTAAAATAAATTGTTATAAGTAACATTGTCAAGTTACTAAATGTGACTAAATTAATTTTTTTATTATTCAAATAAAATTTAATTTAAATTAGATTTCAAATCTTAAAATTTTTAAATCAAATATCGGAAGTCTTGAAGATTTAAATATTTACCAAAAAAAAAATGTTTTGAACTGGACAGTGCTATCTTGAAGATTTTGTTGCTTATGCATAAACACTTGGCATGCTTAATTAATTAAGGATTTTTAAACTTTTATATATTAATCTTGCGCAGTTGCAGACATGTAGAGCATAAAAAAGCAGTGATTTGCATGAAAATATAGGGATCATTATATATCCACTACAAATGTTGCTAATATTCGGGAAATTTTGCATTGAAGCATTGGATAAATTAAAATAAATAAATAAAGAAGAAATTTAAAAAAATAATAATAACATATGTGCCAAACTGCAAATCAATGCTTAATTATCTAAAAAATTTAAATTCATTAATAAATTTTTATCATGTATACAGTTACCCTCAGGATTCTTGTTTTTATTTTTATTATTTTTGGTTTAGCTGACCTTATGGTTGACATTTGCATTAATAAATTCACCGAAAAAGAAAAAATAAATTTAAAATGTAAAAAGAAAAAAGAAAGACAATTTCCTTGAGGGAAAAAAGCTTTTGAAATGTCTAATTCTTTTCGTATTATTTTCCTGAGTCAAGAAAAAAAAAAGGAGGAGGATTCTGGCCGTGAACAAATCAATGTCCTTTCTTTAAAAAAATCTTGAATTCGAACATCTCATTGAAAGCCAATAAAACTTGATTTAAGTTGAAGACACAAATGGATATTTACAGCGTGCAGTGAAGAAGACGAACAAGTCTCAAAAACATGGATCAGTAATTTGCTGGACTGAGAGTAAACAAGAACAACAAATGCATTAGCTTGTATGTCACTGCTTACTGAATCCATCTGTATATGCACCTACCAAAACTGAGCTGAGTGGATGCAGCAAGTTATCCGACCTAGCACCTAACCATGCATACTAATTATACATAAATCCCTGGTATATACATATGAGATAAGCACTTCAAGAGGATCTTTCAAGCTTTTTTTAGAGGAGTACAATACTTATTCAAGGATTGTTGGCTTCGTCCTACTTTTGAAAAACATTACTATAAACTTAGAAAATCTTCTCTCGGGATTTCTTCACATGTGCTTGCCTGGATTTGCTCTTATCTGTCGATATCCATGACCAAGGATTGGAACCTCAGCATCACCTCGGAAACTACGATAGGAAGGGAGATCGTGGACTTGAGGCTCATTCCAGCGGCAATTTAGGGGTTTTGTTTCTCTGGAAATTCCTTGCTGGGAATTTACTGGTGCTGAGACAGGAAAATCTCGTATGTTTAGGTCCATCTTACTGAACATGAGATTTGCAATGGCTCTGTCAATGGCGTTGGTCTCCATTTCGATTGTCGTCTTTCCACCAGACCTGAACATGAAGCTCACTTTCTTATCAAGATAGCTCGATTACCAATGCATTATACAAGGACATATGCAGTGAAGTAAATGGAACTCAACAGATGCTTGATCACCCAAATACCACTGATGCGATGCATTTGTTTTTGTTTGCAGAGATTTACATGGGAGTTGTCACTTTATGTAATTACTTCCAGATGCTATTAATGTTGAATCCTAATTGATATGAGAGCAACATGAAAGTAGTATATGTGAAGATAGATAATGTCAACCATTTACCAAAAAAGTTCAGGGCACGCTTACCGGTTAACAGCTGATACATATATAACAAAATCTCAGGATCAGTTGGAGACTAACAGAGATAAGAGCTCTGGTCATCAACCCATTTCCAGATATACTTCTATTTTGATTGTCAGTACTTGACAGCAATCAGTTTACGAGAACAACCTTAAAATATTAAGGCCTTAAATTATAATGAGATAAGCATTCTAATTAAAAAAAAAAAAGTGGGATAAGCATAGAAAGATTATAAGCATTAGGCAAATATTGTGCAAGTACCCCATTTTCTCATCTTCACCAGTACCCGGTGTTTCTATGGACAGGTCTCCATTTTGGTCCTGTTTTATTGGATGTTGCTTTGAATTGCTGGCTAGCCGGTACAAGGCATCACGAAAGCAAATTCTAGTCTTATCATTTAACTGAAAAGAAAAAAAAAAAACATTAGGATTTGGTTTTGCTTGTTAAAAAAAGGGGGCTCTTAGGATGTTGTGTTATACCTGGGCCATAACCATTTCTAGCTCCTGTAGCGCAGATTGTTGAAGAGATGTTTCCTCGTCAAGAAGTCCAATCATACTATCATGCTCAGAAGGGACCGAGACATTAACCAGCGATGCCTTGAAAAAACATTACCATGATTAGTTGAACTTGCAAGTCTCACAAACTAAAAATCTTCATTGGAACCAATAGGCATCTGTCCTTGCATTTCTCTCTACTCTCTCGCTATTCATCAGAGGCAGTATGTGTATATAGATGAAAGCAGAATGCTAACTAAGATCTACTGTTATGCAAAAAGGGACAACCGACATATAAGGTTATTAATTTTCCAGACTACACCAGAAAAAAAATTTAGAAATTCAACCCACTGTTCAATGGCATGGGTGTTTGGAGTCGATGTAGGCTAAGCATGTTTTGAGAAAGGAGTTCCTTGAAGGAAATATAAACCAAGTGTATAAATATAGCTAGTGCCATTATATGAGTAAACAATACATGATGAAACAAATGTTGACTCATACGAAAAATTGATGAAATAAAATTTCCAAAATAATATAGAAAGCATGCTATGGTCATAACCAATGAGTATTTATATCACAATTAGCTGAGATAATGGCAGGCCTCAGACACTGAGGCCTTGACTGCCCCATTCTCATCTAATGGGCATAATTTGCAGGTGATTGTGTCGAATTTTCATGTCTGGAGACACACTGGTGTGACAACAAACAACAAAATCTAGGTCAGGTCTAAAAAAGGCTGGAGCCTAATTCCACGTGCCTGTGGTTTCTTTGATGATGTTTCGTTCAAATATGTCCATGATAGGTGCATGAAATTAGACTCCACCCTTGTGGATTTAAACGCACCCTATGTTCATGATACAACAAACAAATTTTCCACAGAATGTATCCCAGCAACAATCAGAGCTGAATTCTCTGTGTTGCCAAAGACGAGAGTAAAAGGAGTCATTCACCTTGAATGATTAAAATGGATATCTTCATAAGCAAGAAATGAAAGAATCTAGTCAATATTATTGTTAAGATAGGCAAAGCAAACGGAAAAAAAAAAACCAATATTTTTTCTAAACCCAAATCAAGGAGCTCATACAGAACTATGGATTAAATTGTGCTAGGTCCACAGAGATAAAAAAAAAAATGTTCATATGCATGTATACCTACAACAATAAAACCCTCTCTTCATCCAAGAAACAAGTACAGGCAACAGGGCTAGGGTCTTTAAAGCTTATCAAAGATTTAGTATGAACCATGAATTTCATTATAGGAAATATGTGAAAAAGATTTGGTCAATCATTGAATTAAAGGTAATAAAGAGATGGAAAATCTCACCTTTACCGGTGCCAAATCCTTTTGGTCTGAGTTGCATGGATTGAAGTGTGAAGCAGCAACTTCACCTTCCTCCCAACTTAATGATGGAGAAAATGCATGTGTTTTGAGATACTTTGAGCTTCCCATGCCATGTGCATCATTCGAGATACTTTGCAAATCTGACATTGTGTCTGTGAAGCGATTGTCAGCAGATGCCATGCCACATTCTGCTTCGGCAGAAAAGCAAAACGAGCTGTTAAGATTTTCATTCCTGGGTAGATCCTCGAGAAAGGAACTCCTGCAAAAAATGGAAATGAGAAAAGATTAATAAGATTAACAAGGAAGCATCATATTTGATAGAAATAACAACCACATGTAGGGAGATGTTGGGCACCCCATGGATATTGAATGGCTCTATTATGTCACATGTAGCGCTGCAGGCACAAGAGATTGCCATATAATGAAGGTGGCACAAAGATAGGTGCCATCACCGCAAATACTGGTATAATCCATTTGTACGAACCAAGAATTCTAACCATTTTTTCATGATGGATAGTAGTGTTTTAGCGCACACAACTAAGGGAGCATTCGATTTCCATGGGGTGTCTGAGCATGCTGCTAATCAATATGACAAGCTACAGCACATTTGATACATGATTTCTTAAAGGCATTAAATTAATCCCAGAAGTTACGCTTGTACAGGAAAAATTCATCCAGTTGTTCGATTTCTGAAAGATCATCAAGCTGGTAATCTGGCTGGTCACATGAAAGAGCAGTCTGGGGAAGTGACTCTTCAGATAATCTTCCACTGATGCTTGAACCACTAGACTGATCTTTACCATTGTAGAAACTTTCAACTTCTTTGCTCAAAATTTCACCATTGAATTTGAGTTCTTCCCCAGTCAATTTTGAATCCATAAGAAAGCGTTTGTTAGAAAACTCATGACTTTCTGATGCATCTGCACACCATTTCGACCAACTCTCTGGTGATGGAAGCCTATCATATACTTCTCGATCCTCTGGAACCACAAAATCATCAATACCACTTCCAGAATACCACTCCATGGGATTTTATCTGCAGAAAAAAGAAAAGAAAACAATCCCCATTTGTCAAAAAAGGTACCATAAAGATAAAAAAAAATCTAATAAAAGTAGAAAAGCCAAGCAATACAAACAGTTCATATCTAATTCAATATCAAAGAGTACACCTAATTTTATTACTAAATCCAAGATTTTGAACAAAATCACAATTGCCAAGAACTTGTTTTATCATACAATACAAGCCTGAATCTTTAACTTCATCACTTAAGTGGAGCTACAGGTTCTACCTTAAAACTAGAAATAAGCAAGTGAACTGCAATTAATGATTTTGATTATTCCAGTTCCTTTCACTTCCCACCAACCAAAAACTTAAAAACCGATAGAATATCAACACATAGACAAAGTATCATAATTTATCAACCAAACAGAACAACCAAGACCACATAGCATAAAAATCAACCCAAAGACCTCAAAAAAAAATCACAATCCACCAACAAATTGAAGAGGCTTAAAGTAATTATACTAAAGAATTCAAACTTCAAATCATGAGTAAGAATCATTTAAATACAATCAACAAAACAAAGAGAAAAATTATGAAAATCAAACAAAAGGAATCACACACAAACACATATTCATCATAACATACATACATATCTCACAAGCCAAAGACTAAAACTTTGACACTATAAACCGAACTAAATATACACAATAAGCATCAAAAGAAGAAGAAAAAAACCTTGAGATTGTTGGGTGGTGGGTTTTGATTAAGAGAATGACCAAGACCCAGTTGCTAATATAGAGAAATGAAGCAGCCCAGATGATAAGAGCAGCAAAGAAACGACAAAAAATTCAAACTTTGATGGAGGTTTTTGTTGCTTTGGAAAAAGATTAGTGCTTTTCGCTAGATGTAAAACAGAGGCGGCCCTGTTTTCCTTTGCAGCACCTTATAGTAATATAGTTTGCAGAGTAGGGAGAGAGAAAGTGACGCTAACTTGTGTAGAGAGAGAAAGTGAGTAGTGGCTGAAAACTTAAGTTGAGATTTGTGGCTGAGAACCTCCATCAAAATCTGTACTCTCATTGGTGCACGTATCAGAATCTGGACCCACCAAATTAGAAATCATGGTCCTGGTGTTCTGCTTGTGATGCGTCCAAGTAAAGTAATCCCCGTTGAAGACTTTTCCTTTCTCGAGCGAAAATAGTGAAATACCCTTCTTTTTGAATAAGAGGCCAAAGCTCTCTACCTGCAATGGTGGACGTGGCTAGCTTGGTCTTTTGCGTGGATGGTTTCCAGGGGGCCACGTATCGCTTCCCTGATGGGTTTTTTGGGGGACACGTGGCAACATACAATGTCTTTGATCTTGACACGTGGCATTGAGCAGGGATCTAGTACAGTGTTAGTTGGTGTCAAGGATGGGTGAGTTGCCTTTAGTACAAGAAGACGAGAGTCACAGAGTTTGTGCAGTTTGTGTGGTACGGAGGTTAAGACAAACTCCGGGGACTTGTGTGATGATGACGATGCAAATTGTCCCAGGTTGTTGTAAGAAAATTGGGATTGGACCGAAATGGCACCGACTAATATTTATTTGGTGGTGTCCAGGTGAAATGTTCCTCCAAAACCTGATGTTCATTTTTATTGTGCTGCGTTTGAGCATTTATCCTTGTCTCTACCACTTTGTGATGCTATTCATTGTTGGATTCTTGAAATTTAGTTCTCCAATATAGTA
>Ga0325411_1008300_pt1 | contig 11253 bp, 5 predicted proteins | sample PopdelMetagenome_13_FD_206181 | JGI IMG/M metagenome (GOLD analysis project Ga0325411, IMG submission 206181) | Populus deltoides microbial communities from Bellville, Georgia, United States - Xylem-PdIQD-R4 | ecosystem: Host-associated > Plants > Phyllosphere > Stem > Wood/Secondary xylem...
GAAATGGGAAACTTCGAATTGAGTAAAGTATTCCTTTTGCCCTTATAGTTTACCAAGTGTTTCATTTAGGCCCCTATGTTTTAAAAATGATTGCTAAATGGTCCTCTAGCCGGTGAAGACGGATATTGGCGTGTCTATATGCTTGGAATATCACGTACATGGTAGCAAAATCTTCATTTTTATAATTTATTTTCTATATTTTACAAAGTACTTGTTTTTATTAGAGCTCTTGTATATTTTAGTATGATTAATTTCTACATTAATAAATCATATGCTGTTGGGTCATGGGGCGTACATAGTTGAATGATTGTGGTCTAAATTTGTTTTTTTATTTTTTTATTATTATCGTAAGTGTCTGAGCCAGCTTGCATGCACCTCGACTAATCTCATAAGTCCTGAAGTTAACGACCATGTAAACCTTCAGTGGTCATCATATTAGTAAGTACATGACTCAAATCTGAAACTATAGAGGGAGCAAATCTCTTGGTCCCAAACTCTTATCATATAATCATCTACTATATGGTTGTTTTGTTATTTTTCTAAATTATTAAGAATATGGATATGAATTAAAAAAAAAAAATTTTAGAGAGATTAAAAAGTAATTTATCTTGTGTCATTAAAGTATAATATAGGTTTTCTAAGAAAAGCAAGAAACTTAAATACAGAATATCTTCTAGGATTTTATTAGTAAAGATAATTTTTAGCTACCTTCCAAGTGAAAAGATTAAATCTATTTAATTAGTTTTTAAGTAAACTATCTATATCCAAACTAGCGTTTTGATTAAAAAAAAAATCACGGTCTTCTTTACTATTCAAGTATATGATAAAGGGATATTTATTGTTATTCAGTAAAGTTCTAACTTCAACAATATTTATTTAAATAATTGATGAGGTTGTGGTATTCAGATATTTTTAAATTATAATATTCAAAGTGAAACATTTGTCAAGCTATTAGGTGTAAGGTTACTTTTGGTCTTTTACGTGGGTTGTTCTTTAAAGTATATTTCACTTGAAAATACATTAAAATAATATTTTTTTTATTTTTAACATCAGCACGTCAAAATAAAATAATAATAAAAATAAAAATATATATATTAATTTGAGGTTTTTTAAAAAATAAAAAATATAGCTGATCAAACATCAATTTAAAATCTAAGCGTCTAACTTTGCGTCGTGTCATGGTCCTTTACGGTTTGATTCTTTCTTGACGAATAATATTTGGAGTATAATACTACTTTACATTTTTATCCCTATTCTTTTTATTTTGTTGCTTTTTAGACCCACCTGTTTTGGATTTTGATACACTCATGTTCCTTTCTTTCTTTTCCATCGTGCACTTACCACATTCATGGAATTGATTACAGATTTTACCTTTATATCTGCAAACTAGCACACGAGATTGGGATAACCCATAAAAAAAAAAAACACGAAGCCTAATCCCCCAACAAAAGGATAAAATCAAATAAAAATCAATTGCAAAAAAATATCTAAAAAAAAGACTCAAGTCAACCATAACTAACCTTTCAAACATATGACTTAGATCTTGAGGTCAGGATTACCTTATAAAAGAAAAACCTTAAAAAATCATGAAGTCAAAATCTTGATCAACAAATGTTGAGGATGAAATTGAAAAGAAAAGTCTCAATACAAAAGGATCTAAAACAAAAAAAAATAGCAATCAAGAAAATAAAAAAAAATGAATATAAAGAAAATGAAATCAAAGGTTGAGAGATTAAATTGAAAAACAAATCCAATTAAGAAAATGATTAAAAAAACATATAGCAATCAAAAGAATGAGAACCAAATCTAGTAGGTGAAAAAATAAGAGGATGAAATTAAGAAAAAATCTAATTTCATAAATTATTTCAAATAAAACAAATAGTAATAAAAATGGACTAAATTTGAAGGGAAACAAATTGAAGAGCTGTTTTGAAATTTTAAAAGATTGGGTAAGGGTTGATCATTTTCGGTTTAATTCGATTTTGAACTAAAAAATATAACTAAACTAGAAAAAAAATTAATTCATAATCAACCAAACTAAAAACCAGTTTAAACTGATCAATTTTTGTTCAGTTTGTTTTTGTATCAAATTGTCAAAACCTATGTATAATTATTGGGCTTTTTTGGGATTTTTATTAATTAAAAAAACCAATTAAAATTACCCAATTTATTTTTATTTTAGTAGGGGGGTTAATGTTTTTTTTTTAATTTCTTTCTAATCCTTATCCACCTAACCTTACAAAATGCAAACCCATATATAAACATATAGTCACAATTCAAATTGCTACATCTTTAATTAAATTATAACCCATTCTCTCAAATCTTAATAACCTTTAAGATTGTTGCATTGCTAAAAAATTAAAATCTATGGCAATTGAAAGATGTCTGGTTATGCAGCCATAACTTAAGTGAAAAAAAGACAACTTAACATCTTTTTCACAAGAATAACAAATGCAACATATATTGTGTGTGTGTGTGATCATTTTTTTTTGTTTTTTCCTTATATCTTATCCTTTTAATTTATTATAACTCCATCTTGCTAATAAAAAGGTTTAAGAAACTTTAAAGTTGCCAAAGTTTTCCACTATAAGCATCTCTTTAAAGGATCTAGCCTAACACAATAATAACATAAATTAAATTGCAAAGCTTAAAAATTGAGATGAGAAAAGTGTTGTTCAAGGATTAAAGCAATTATAACACCTAAAAGTGGATGAATTAGGTGTATCACTAATATTGATAAATAATGCAAATTACTTTAAATAAACACAATAACAAACAATATAATAAAAGTGCTTAAAGTAAAGAGAGAGAATTTGTAAACTTGTTTTTAACGTGGTTCGGCAAGCCTACACCCACAACTCAATTAATAAACTATACTTGAATATTGCATTTCGTCACCAGTCCAAGTTTAAGAGTACAATAGTACTTGATGAATCAACATCAAGATTTTTCCATTTTAAGATATGCAATTTTTAAGAATTTTTTCACCACTTGATGAATCCACACCAAGATTTTTTCATATAAAGATATTTTCTTTTCAAAAAATATTTCACTTGAAGATATATCCTCTTCAAGATTTTTTCTAGATGAAATTACCTCACAAATACCAAAAGTTTTTACATAAATCTTAAAATTTTAAAAAAATGGTTTTGTTATCACAATTAACTCTCTTAATAAAGTAAATAATACAACTGAAAGATCTAATATCTTTATACATTACAAGATAACACTTATAGGATTTGAAGATGTTTAAGTGTAGTGAAAATGAGATTGAATACTATTGTGCTATATTATGAAGTTTTAATAGCAACAATTAAAGTATAATTATAGATTGATGATTTTGTAATTATTTTTCTTTTAGAATAGCTTGTATATTATATATATTTGGAATCTCTCGCTAGTTTTGCAACCAGACAAGCAATATGTGTGTGTGTGTGTTTCTAGCAAGAACTGGTTGTTTATTGTCGTTATAATCTCACTAACGACTCAAACAGTTGACTGATTCAAATTGGTCAAGCTAATCGGTTGATCAATTTTTTGCAGAATTCTCAGGTGTTCATCATGGATGAATAAGAGATCGACCAGTTCATACAAACTTCTAATTTTGATAGATTAACCTAGGAGAATTCTTATAAACATCTATCTTAGATTATATTATATTATTTATCATTCATTTAATGCATGCAAAGTGAAGTGTAAGTGTTCATTTTAGTTGTGCTATCAAGTAGTATATAAAGGTTTACACTGATCACTTAAAATGAATACTTAATCTAAATCTTTATTTTGCTTTCTTCTTAGGCTTCTTAATGGATTTCTTCACGAAATCCATTGTGTTTGTTGATGTATTCTTTGAATAAACTTGTTTAAAACTTATTCTCAACAAGGCATATTATTAATTCATTTTTTATTTTATTATTATCATCAAAATATATAAAAACATGAATATTTAACCTAAACGTGAACAATCTCCCTTTTTAATGATGACAATATACATACATATATATATATATATATACACATATATATAACTTAGATATGAAAATGTGTCTCCCCTATCTTTTGTAATGCAATATATAGAAGACTTTAACAAATTAGCATAATCTAAGTAATGTCACAACAATTGCACATTCAATTATAACTTACGCATTTATAAAAACTTATCTCTCCTACTAAATGTAATAAATTATATATTTAGAAAATATATTTCTCCCCCTAAATGTATACATATGTTATTAATCACATTTCTTCTTCTTTTTGTGATAGAATTCATATCTCATATCTTTTCTTTCACATCTAATATCTTTTCTCTCTCTATTTGTCATCAACAAAAACACATAAAATAGAGAAAAAAATTAACAAATATATTATGGGAATCATAAATAAGAAAACTTATTGTATAATCTTCAAAATACATTATCCATTACAATTAAAAAGGAATAAAATGTAAAACAATGTATATGTTAGTATAAGATCTAAGGTGATGGGTAACAGAAGAGTAAATTAGCTATCATCGTCTTAATATCTATCAAATTATCGACAATATATGATTGCATCTCTCTAATATGATGTACATTCATCTCTAACCATTCTAAATGGCTTTCAATCCTAGTCAACCAAGTACTAGTTAAAGCCTTTTCAAGCGAGGAAACAAGCGGTGATGTCTCAAACATAGCTTTAAATCCATTGTCATTGCTCATATTTTGTTCTTCTTTCTCATCATGTTCTTCCTAAGCATGTGCACCCATTTAGTTCTTAAGAACTTAAGCACCATCATTATATAACACATACTTTATCTTTGTGAGAGTCCTATTATCTATCTCTGTCTCAAGTGCACACATGGTATGGCAGGCAATCATGTCACACTCGTACGTGCGATAATATCTATTAACTTGGAATGCGGTGTTCTTTTCGTACCCATTAGAAATATCTTAAAGTGCTAAAAAATAGAGGTTAAATATTTGACCATAGGGTAAAGACTTCTGCTTTTGATCATATGTCATGATCATGTTTTTCATCATAATATAGAGAAGATTAATTAGATGACCTCTAATCATGCAATCAATCATGCATTTATCCATGAATATGACCTCATCATAATGTCCTTTCTTCGGTAAAATATTATGTACAATGATCTTATAAAGTATTCTAGGTCATATAAGCAATTTTTAGATCCTAATCTTTGCTCCATGAGCAAAGTCATGCCTATTAGTATGCAAGCTTATTGTCTTATCATACACAAACCCATCAACAGTGGGTATTGATTTCATCTCAATAACTCTTGGTCTTTCATTTGAGTATCAGTTAAAGTTTGACAACTATATTCAACGTGTTTATCTTGCAAGCTACTGACAGTTTTAAGTTCAACATTTATCCCCATATTAGCAAATAACATTTTAATCAATTTAGGATAGGTAGCTTTCTTCAAATAAAACAAAGTGTTTCTTCTCATATCCTCAAAAATAAAATCTATCTCAAAAGCACATATATCATTTTCTAGTCCATTTTCTATAGTAAAAGACCTATTAAAGAAAAAGCTTAAAAACCTTTAAATGTTTTCTCTTTAATATGAGGTTGGATGATTAGCCTTTTGCTTCTTAATTCGACCTCTCTTTGTTGGTTTCTAAGTGCCATGTCTCTTTAATTTTAAAAAATTACCTAAAAATATGATTAATTTGGTGGGATTTATTGATTCTGAGAATCGGGTTAGGTTTTAGGATTTTAAAATGAAGGTTTTTTTTTCCTTGTTGAAAACCTACAGTTTTATATATATATATATATATATATATATATATATATATATATATATATATAATGTCGAGAAACCAGTCGATTGGTTGTTATGAGTTAAGTTCTACCAGTCAGCCAATTGAAACCCAAGTTGAGAATTTCAAAAATTCTCTTTTAATCCTTTGCAATCAAAATATAATCTTTACAAGTAAAAATTTTGTCTAGAAAGCAAAGAAATCAAGGGGTTAAAATCTTAAAATCTGGGCAGTAGTCTCATTACCAGTTTTCTGGCTCAACTGGTTGGCTGATTGATCCAGATGTATGAATCAGTCGATCAATTCACACAAAAACCATAATTTTCTAATTTTTTTCTTCCAAATGTGTTTTGTGAATTAAAATATACATCTTTGTAAAACTTATAAACTTATAAACTGTCTTCAACTAAAATATCAAAAAGTTATTGTTCATCTAATAGTTGTTCTTTGTTTTTCTAGCTTAATTGGTCAACCAGTTCATCTCAGACCTGGACAGTCAATAAAAATTATAGTTGAACAAATATTTCAAGGTTTTCATGCTTAAGGGTATACATTAGTTCACTAAAATATATCCAACTTATGTCCATTAATGTATACACGTAAAAAGAACATCCCAAACATCTTTTATATCATTAAAGCCTAAAATACTTTTTATTTCACAAAAGTGATTCTTACTTCAAAACTTTGCATACTCAACTCGTTTATCAATGCTTGCGTCTAAATAGATCATTCAACTCAACTCGCATATATATATATATATATATATATATATATATATATATATATATATATATATATATATATATATATATATAACATTTTATGGCACTAGCATGTATTTTATATGGCAAGGTTGGAAAACATACATATAGACGTATACAAAACATGATATCGTGTCTACTGAAGTTTAAGTATATGAGTGAACCAATCATACATTGATATTTACATTCTTACCATTTTTGTTCATATTAAGTTTTGTTGATGTTCTTATAGGTGTATCAGCTACTTTGTTGTGTTCCATCCAAAATCTTTAGAAGATTTTTGATGCACTTACTTTGGTTGATGAAGATATCATCTATTACTTGTAGAGCAATCACTATTATAAAACTCTTCTTCATACTTTCTTGATCCCTACACACAAAGATCAAGATGAGGTTTTCTGTACCTATACTTTCATGAGTTCTTTGTTGTTAGGGGTGGTTTCTTTTGGAACCCAAGTCATATTATAAACCTTTATCATTTTTAACAGGACATGCATAAATCAAAAGATCTATAGCTCAACAATAATTGCATTTATGATTAGGGTTATAAGATTATTTAACTTTAACAAAATACTTTTGATTCTTTTTAAGTTGGTAACCTAAACCTTTTTTTGTTAAACATATATGTTTGGCTCGACAGCATAGTTTCTAAGATTTTAGAGCCTTATGTGAATTTAGTTAATGTTGTGGTCAACTTTTCTACCTTTTCTTTTAAGGATTTGTTTTCACTTTCAAGTTGAATCAACTTATGATTATCATCAATTACAATACAAGCTTTCTTTTCCAAAGACTTTTTTTTTCTACAAGTAAGCATGTATAGTTCTTTTTCAACGTGCTATATCTTGAACCTAACTTTTTAAATTCATCATATAAAGATTCTAGAGTATGATACAACTTATAATAGGTAAGGTTGAATTCATCATTCAAAGATTGTACCTCATTTTCATTTTTAATTGTCATAAAACATATGTTTACCACATGCTCTTCTTCATCGCTTTAACTTGAGTCCATATCATAACTCCATGTAGCTTTCATTGTCCTCTTATAATGATGATTTTTCTTTTTATTTTGAAGAAGTGGATAAACTACTTTGGTGTGACCCATTTTATTGCATTTATAGCATCTTGAAAGTTCCTTGTTCCAATCTTTCTTGTAGTTTGAGAATATTTTGTTACCATGATTATTGCTTATAAAACTTTGAAAATGCTTTGTGATTGAAGCAATGTCCTCTTCAATACCTTTATCATTTTTGTGTCATGCACGAGGTCATACGATAAGTATGTTAAAGGGGTTTTAAAAGTGTTAGGAAATAATCATAAAAATATAATTAATAGGGTTCAAGAGTTGCCAATTAGTATTACGGTCACTAGAAACCTAATGGTTCATGAGAGTCTGAGTAAAGGAGCTAGTTGTGCATGGAGAAGACTCATCACTCCTAGTATACCCTACTTAAGGTAAGTTGCTTTGTTGATTGATTGTTCTAATTTATGTTTATATTTATTGATCTGTCTAAGATTCAAGAAAAATTATCATCAGTAAAAAGGTGCTTATCTACTTAAAACCTAATAATTCTAAAGTCCAAAAATTATATAAAATACATATATAAAAAATGAACAGGTTGATTTTTATGGTATTTTTGAAATTTTGGTCAAATCTTAATAAATAATTATGAATTTGTTGTGATACCTATGAACTAATTTTTTTTTTTGTATTTTTCAAAGTATAATAAAGATGTAATTCTTTATATATATATATAACATACATGGAAAGTTTTAGAATTTGACAAATGCACATAAATAAAAATATATTTTTTTTTTCAAATAAGGATTTTTTTTATTTTTTTCTGAAATTTCAATGAAAACCAAGTATATTTAACATCAAGTCAGTATCTTATATTGTAAGTCTACAACCCCAATATTAAATTAAATGGTTGGAAAAGTATGTGACAGACCCATAAATAATTTTAAAATAGTTCCTAATTTTTTTTTAAATTTTTTGAAAATCATTTAAAGTTTATTAGGCAAAAGAATAAAAATTTACAAACAAAACCGTTAAAAAATCATTATGGCATGTTTGCCAAATACATCATAAATACCAAAAAAATATATTATTTTTTCCTTATAAGATTTGCATAAACCAAACATTGTTTTAGATTTGACAGGTACAACCCAACCACGCGGGCTGAGCTCAGGTTTAACCCAGCCATAAATGCTAGGCTTTTGGGCTGCACCTAGGCGTGGTCCAAAAAATTACTAAGATATAAGTCCACACAATATTTATAAACCGATAGCACACATATTTAATCCCATAGAAATGAGTAAGTAGGCTTCAGCAAAAATAACCCATGAAATTTATCAAGCTAGGGCCCAAGGTTAAACCTATCTACACCAATCCATTACCATGGCAAGAATGAAACGTTTGCTGGATATAATTCTTCAACGTGAAGACCGTAAGAGAAACTTTCCTGTACCTGGGTTGTCAAAATGGTTGTTGCAGGATTGAAAGCTGGAGGCTCACGGTGTTGCACTATTGGACTGTCCCTGGTGAAGAGGAGGTGCTGCCTAGCTGGTGCTGCTAGTGCTGTGTTCAGCTGGAACAAGAGAAGCGATGAAGTGCTGAAGGAGGCTGAGGACTCTGCAATTTCTGGACTGCTGCTGGAGGCTCACGATGCTGCATTTTTTTCCTATCGCTGGTGTAGAGGAGGAGCTGGCTCAAACGCTGGTGCAAAGAGGTTCGCTGCTCACGTGCTGGGCTGATCACAGTTACTGGTCTGCTTGACAGAGAAACAACACAGGCTGCACTGTTGCCACTGGTAAAGTCTGCTCAGGGTTGTATCCAAGGACTGAAGGGATGAAGGCTGTGCTGCTGTTAGAAAATCCTTCACTACTGCTTTAATGGAGAAAAGGAAGCCAGAGTTTAGATGGAGAGGTCCACGATGGTGCTCAGGAGTGCACTGTTGGAGCTGCTTGAGAAGGAGGAAGCTGCTGGCGATAAAGATCTTCCACTACTGCTCACGGTGCAGAAATCAATGCTGCTACTGTGAAATGGCGTGACTGTGGAAGAACTGCTGCCGCTACTCTCGGTGGAAATCAGCAACTGCTGGCCTTGCTGATGAGCTGTGAGAGAGACGCTGGTGAAGTCTAATGAAGCACGAGGTGCTAGTCTGCCATGGACAGTGGAGGAAACAAAAATGGTGGCTCTTTGTTTTGGTCTTTTAAAAGAGAGGGAGGGGTGTTAGGAAATTTCCATTATTGTGGCAAATGACCCACCCACCACTATGCTTAGAAGTGGAAGCATGAATTATGGCATAATTCATGCCATGTATTATGGCTTGATTGTTCCCTCCATGTGCTGGAGATGCTTAGCACTTGATGCCTATAAAGGAGGCATATTATGTGAGAGTGTTTTGAGAGGGGTGAGAAATATAGAGAACAAGAGAGAAAGTGGAGAGCTGCAATGGCAACAGCCTTGATGCCATTGCAGCAGCTGCAAGTGCAGCAAGAGAGCTGGGAGTTGAGTTTGAGTGAAGTGATCCTCCTCCTCCATATGTGTTGTAACCCTTTCTCTATCTATCTCTAATAATATTGACTCTCCCATGGATGTAGGCGGTTTTGCCGAACCACGTTAAATATTGTGTCAGTGTGCTTAAGCCTCCTATGAGCAAATATCAGTACACCCCCGGTCCGCGTATGGGGGTGCCGGAATTCCCCAACAACTGGTATCAGAGCACATGGTTTAAAGGGGTGTTTGATTTTTTCTCAAAAATGAAAGGTGTCAAAATTGTGTTTTGACCATACCACTGTGTAGAGGAGGAAGAGACGAAGCCACCGGTGAAAACGACGTCAAATTCGGACGTCGGACATGGCCGCACTCTCCATCACTCTCCGGCAAGGCGTCTGCCCACGCGTGCAGACGCGCCCCACACGTCTTCTTCACTCGGATGAGTTGACCCGACCCGAATACCAGTTGACCCGACCTATGTGGTTGACCCGGATAAGGATGACATCAGCATGACGTAAAAGTGACGTCATCATGAACAGTAGACATGCCAGGGATGACATTAGCATGATGTAATTGTGACATCATCATGTACAGTAGCATGGCCCAAACATAGAAATCGAGGTAGAGGATTGCGAGGAGTATACCGCAACTTTCTCTTTCTATGTAGTCAGTGGCAATAATCTCTCCCATAAGTGCACATGGTGGTAGAGAATTTTGGAGCCACTTTGAAGCATCTCAGCTGAAGGAGGATGCGGCCACCTATGAAAGGTGAAGACACCTTAGATGGAAGGTGTGTGAGGGCCATGATAGGAGCCCGGATCAGACTGCCCCATGACAACGGGCGAAGACACCTTAGAGAAGGTGTGAGGGCCGTGATAGAAGCCCCAGTTCAGACCGCCGCATGGTGATGAGCGGAGACACCTAAGGAGACGGTGTGTGGGCCACGATATAAGCCCAGTTCAAAACAACCCCAAGCCAATGTGATGGCTGGATATGAGTGGACAGATGGATAGCCAATGAAGTGGCTATGATGAGTATGAAGACAAATGCAGTATTGACTTTCATGGATATTGCCCCCATGCTAAAGATCAATGAGCTAGACGACATTTGCCTTGGACAATAAGTGTGTGACTTGTGGAGCATTAAGACGCGGCTGCTATGAAGGAGCAGAGGGCATGCGCAGGTTCCGGGAACGAGTTGACTCTTGTCAAGGTGGTGAGCTCGGTAAT
>Ga0325411_1008302_pt1 | contig 11252 bp, 6 predicted proteins | sample PopdelMetagenome_13_FD_206181 | JGI IMG/M metagenome (GOLD analysis project Ga0325411, IMG submission 206181) | Populus deltoides microbial communities from Bellville, Georgia, United States - Xylem-PdIQD-R4 | ecosystem: Host-associated > Plants > Phyllosphere > Stem > Wood/Secondary xylem...
ATGTACAAGTTCATAATTATGTTTGCACTATGTTAAATGGTTGGCATTTGGCCAAAAAAACCATACACTCTTTATGCCGGTTCAACAATCATTTGAGCATGTGTTGGAGACGGGAAGATCACAACCAGAGTTTTGTGTAATACTGATGCAATACTTTGTCAATATTTAAACACTGATTCTATCAAATTAGTAGTTACTGACAGAATCATGGACGGTAATTGATCGTCAAAAAACTTATCATCGATGATTTTTATTATGTCTTTCATTTTATCGGTAATATAATCACCGATAAATTTACAGATGCAAAAAGCCTGCCAAACAAAAAAATTTAACTAGCATCATTCCATCGGTTACTATGGTATACCACCGATAGAAAAGACCGTTTGTAATTACATCGGTGATTGAATTTATATTATAGACGGAATTAACTCATTGATGATTTAAATATTGTCAGTGGTAATTTCAGTAATTTTTTCCGAACTCTTTGGAACTTTCCAAGGGACTTGTTTGTTGGTGATTTCGTATGTGATTCAAATTTTGTCGATAATTCCATCAGTATTGTATTTAATATTTTAAAAAATTTAAAATAAACTAAAAAGAAAAAACTAAGATTAAAAAAAAACTAAATATTTATTACTAATTTAAAAAATATTAGTTTGAATACAATTTATCTAGAGGACATAAGTTGAAGGAGGAGGAGGAGGCAGATCCTTTTTGACAATAAATCCTAATAAGCAAGTGGAATGAGTGTTTTCATAAACATGTGATGGTCATGATTCTTCATTCTATACAATTTGACATCCTTTAAATTCACTAATCTAGATATGCTTGAAACATATCCATCAGGAAAATATAAACTCTCAAGTCATTGGTAGGTAAGTAACTGCACATTCTTGTTTCAGGCGAAACTGGCTTTGGGCTTTGAAATCCGTGACCAATCATAAACCAACTTCATATTCTTATGATGACAAAACAAATATATATCCATTCTAGCCTTCATGATGTCCTTTGTTTTTCCTTTTACATCCATCATCGTGTTGAAATTTTTTTCAAACTCATTCTTTTCAATATGCATGACACCCATAATATGGGGATGAGATTAGTCTTCCAATAAAAAAGCTCTCAAAAAATAATTTGCTTAACCTAATTGTGCGTCATACTATAACTAAAAAACTTCTGCTTACCGGATTAAAAATCAAACACAATGCCCTCGTATTACGAGATCACGTCATATAATTCTTATCTTACGATACTGACGTTACAACATCCCTTTCAACTCTACCTATAAATAAGTCTTTTTTGTTCCTTTTGTACTTGTGATCGATTGGCAAGAACCTTCAGTGATAATAATAATAAAAAAAGACATTGCACCATCATTTATTAAGGTGAAGGCCTTGTTAATTTCCATATAGTATGAACATACTAATTTTTCATGCATGCTTCAACTAGAAACCATCTCATACACAAGAAAATTATTGATAGTTCATATCAAAGCTGCATTCATCTAAGAATTTTGTTTTTTTGAGACATCATACGTGAAAGTGTCGAATAACCATAACTGCTTCAACTCATCAATCAACGGCCAAAGATAAACATCTATCTATATTCATACCCAGACTATTAGGACTAGGTATGACTATAGATAAGAATGTGAACTCTGGCCTCATACGCATCCCTCATGACAAGTTTTAAATTGTGAGTATCACAGGTCAACAAGAATATGGTGCAACAAATGATCCGTATGGACTGAATCAGTTTGTATATAACCCAACACGTACGTTCTATGGTTCCATTGAAAACTAAGGATGCACCCTATTAAAACTTTTCCAGGCTTCACCATCAGAAGGGCGTATTATGACTCCATCCACCACATCATGTGAATAATGTCATGTCATGTGCTCAGAAGTCTTGTGGAGATGTGAATAACTTTTGCGATCTAGGAGTAATTGGTAAGTTTCTCAGTTTTTTACATGCGACAAAAGTTTTTCCCTTTCCAGTTCTAGATTTATATCGAGCATGCCTACAAGTTTTATACTATGTTAAATATGTATTTTCTAGGTAGTACAACATATAGAAGTTTGGATATATGTCAATTTTCTGGTATCCTAAGCTAAGAAGTTTCATCATGGATTTATCAGCATATAAATTCTATTTCAGCCTATTCTCTTCACATAAAATGATTCTTACCCATTCGATGACTCTGTAGTAACTGGCCCCGTTTAGCTTATAACCCGACTTGATAGTGAACACCTATGCAATGATCAATAATTTACTTTGACTTGTGCACCCATCCTATAATAGTTCATTGAAATCTTTCAAAAGATTAAAAAACCTGGTTACATCTGTATTTGGTTTTTAACCTACGATTGAACACTCACTTGCATCAGCCTAATTCATTCTCATTGAATTCATAATCATATTTTTATAATGATTACTATTATCATCTACAACTCCATCTCCATGCACATTACTAGAACTAGAAGGTGGCTCAACCATCATTTCTACCATGATTTTGTAAGGAATATATGGTTTTTTGTGTTCGAACTAACACAAGTGTTTCTTTATGAACTCTTTTTGTAAAAGATGTATCGTAAAAACATCTGGATTGAGAAACTTTTTATATTTACACCTCTTATATGGACATCCAATACTGCCTCCACTAATATTTTTTTGGATTAGATAGTATATAATTAATAAATCCCTCAACCTCAATACAATAATTCATCATGCGCAACCTTTCGGGTAAAACTTGATATATCCAAGAACGATCATCCATTACTTATATGAAACCTATATAGAATATTAATAATAACATGTATTAATTAATAACGTGAACTAAACAAATTACCAGTACACAATTAATTAGCTATCATTGATTTAACTCAAACTTATTAAATTTATTTTAATAGTACATTTAAATTATTATTAAATTTATCCAAAACTTCAAATTCCTTTAAATTTATTGAAATTTTCAACTTAACAATAAAATTGATAAAATATGCAGCATACCAATTACATAAGTCATTATTTATTTCACTATAAAACACCTAAGTAACAAAATAAAACTTAATTTCATCAAATGACAAACAAATATAATTTTTTAAAATATCAAACAAACTCTAACATGTACAATTCATATATTCATACAACAAATTTCTATGAGAAAAAGCTATAAAACAAGTAAATACACAAACAAACTACATATACTGCATCAAAATACAAAAAAAATATTAATATTTTAAAAATAGGTTACAACAAAAAATGAGTACTTTTGCTTACTTGATATGACGAATAAAAAAATAAATAAAATTGAACTTTAACAAAGATGCTAACAGATTGATTATTAGGGTGGTTGGATTTGTAATGATGAGAGCTTGATTTGTGACTAAATATGAGGGTTTTGTGTGATGTTTTCTGCAGAATAAAAAGAAAAAAAGAAGAAGAAATGTGGGATCGGAAGAGGGGGGGTTGTTTGTTAGGTTATAATTTAAATATTACCGACGGATTCATCAACATGTGTTAGCGACAAACATATTTTCTCTGTACTAATGACACATTTTTTTATTTCTTCATTTTCAATTGTAATTCTCTTAGTATTCACCGATAGAAAATCATTGTCGGTGTATACCGAGAAAAACAGCAGAGAAATATTTTGTCGGTAAATATCACTATAATTTACAGACATATTTTTTTCTGTTTATATTTTTGTTTGTATTCAACTGTCTTAAGGTAGTGTATTTTTCTATTGAATCTTAAATAATTTAGAAGGACAATTCTTTTCATAATTTTTAAGAGAGTATATTATATATCCAAACTAATTGAAAATAGGCGATGAATGTAACTGTTGCTCTAACTTGTACTTGCAGATTTATCTCAACGTTTGTATTCACCCGGATTACCTTTCTAAGTACTTCAATACATCTCTCTAGTTAGCTCTGTATTCTTGAAGTATCTAAGAGTGAAGGAAGCATGGACATGTATGCAGCGTGATACAACTGCCACGCTATAAAATTTTCAAACATATAGGAGGTGTCTGTTGACAACAACTTGGAATTAAATGGTTTGATTTTTCTTTGATTTTAGATTTGAGCATTGTAATTACTAGTATGATGACCACTAGAAGTTTACATGATCGTTAATTTTAGGGGCTATAAGATTAGTCGAGATGCATTCAAACTGCCCTAGACACCCACGTTAATAAAAAAAATTCTAGAAATTAAGGATATGATAATTAAGTAGTGACATGTTATTTAAAAAAAAAATTATTTATAAAAATAAGTAAAAAAAAAAACTAGCAACTAAAATAGATTAGTATAAAAAAAATAATAGCCCAAACCTTTAATTTATCCTCAAACTTTATCCAAATTCTCAATGGAATCTTCAAAAATGTTTTATATTAATGAGTTTACTAAACAAATAATTAATTTTTTTTGTCTAAACTTTTCACAAGATTTTAATGGAAAATATCAATTTTCCTACAAATGGTGTCATGATATTTGGTGAAAATATACAATTTTAAACAAAATAAAATGAAGAGTTTGAAAACTTAAAAATGAATAGAAGGCTTTAATAGAAAAAAAAATAAAATCTAAGGCTATAGAGATTAAAGAAGAGCAAAACCTCAAAGTAAATTACTAAGAGCCCGTTCGGCTACGCGTTAGAAGTTGTGTTTTTAAAAAAACGCAAGAAGCAATGTTTGGTTAACAAAAAAAAGCTGCTTATTGTGTATGGTCCCACAGCCAAATCACGTGCGGTGCGGAACGCAGGAAGATGAAAAGCATAAAACTACTACTTTCAGGAAATTCAACCATGAGTGTATCATGCCACCTCCATTGTTCACTGAACAGTGGAGGCATGTGTTCACTGTTCAGTGAGCAGGGGAGGCATACTTCACTGTTCACTGAACAGTGGAGTATGTGAACAGTGCAATAATTGCACTGTTCACGTGAATTTTTTTTTCCAGTGTGTTAATTTTTTTAATATTTTTTTAAAAAAATGCTAGTATAAAGTAAATTAAATTCACTCGCACTATAATATCAATTTTATACCTAATAATATTTTATATACGCTCAAAAAATTATGAAAACTGTAGTTTTTATCGGATGAATTTTGTATGTAATGAAATTATAAATAGTTTAATGGAATAATAAAAAGTATTTTTTATAAAGTATTTTTTATTTCATGATGTAATAGGAGTAATTAATTCTACAATATTTAAATTTAAAACCATTAATAGTAATATATATTTTAAATTATTTTATAACCTCAATTTCAAAAGCATTCTTAACCAAACACATTAAGCTACTTTTTCTTCAACCTCAATTTCAAACACAGTTTTAACCAAACACCTATTTTTTCAAACCAACCTCAACTAAAAGTACTTTTTATAAAATAATTTTTTTCAAACCACAACCACAACAGCTACCGTAATACCAAACTCACTCTAAACTAAGAGTTATAATGGATGGAAAAGACCACTGATACTATATACTTAATTAAATATATAATTGTGACATAAAGTATGACCCTTGAAAATATATCATATAAAAAAATTAAAAATAATAAATTAAAATATTTTCATATTGTAGTCCCTCCTGTCTTCTGTTCCATCCCACTTGTCCAAAATATACGTGAAATTATCAAATTCAAAAGACCCACGATTCTTTTATTGAATTTTCTAGATGATGCACGTGCGTTTTAAATAAATAAAAAAATAAACGACTATATTTTCTTAAAGTCTTATTTTAGGCTACTGCCGGCTAAAATAAGTAGGTGACAACCCCCTTTATTGAATCTTCTTTTTCTTATTTTCTTTTATATAAATGAGATGTTTATTATCCTTTTATTTATTCCTTCCCATGTATCATTATCTGAAGTGTTTAGAATTTTTTTTGGATTGTTTTGATACGTTGATGTCAAAAATAATTTTTAAAAAATAAAAAAAATATTATTTTGATGCATTTCGGCACGAAAAACACTTTAAAAAGCAACCGCAACCATACTCCTAAACATTATTTATATAGATGAGATGTTTATTATCCTTTTATTTATTCCTTACCATATATCATTGTTTGATGTGTTTAGAATTTTTATGTGTTTTGGATCGTTTTGATACGCTGATCTCGAAAATAATTTTTAAAAAATAAAAAATATTATTTTGATGCATTTCAGCATGAAAATTACCGTCTCTATTTAAAAAAAAACATATGAAATTATTTTTTTCATTAATCTTTCCACGCATATTGGATCATATAATAAGGTACATTAGAAAAGTTATAAAGATGGAAAAAATCATACTAACAAATCTTAATACAATAAATAACATTCTATGTAATGATTTTATAAATCATTTATCTTTCAAGTAAATAACTTATATACAGCACAATTTATTTCCGCATTAATATCATATACGTAATAATTTTATAAGTCACATATATGTCAAATAAATCACTTATATATTACTTGCTGCATAATATATTATATAGTTTTTTTAGACTATCTTTTGTGTGTGTGTGTGTGTGTATATATATATATATATATATATATATATATATATATATATATAACCAATCCTTGAGAAAGAGAGTTTATAAATCGTGCTATATATAAGTTAGGAGGAAACTGACCTTTCTTTTACCAAAAGCATGGGACTCTTAAAATCTAGAATTCCAAAGCAGAACAATCTGGACTCTTCATTTATTTCTGCTTTGATTTCTGCTTTGATTTCTGCCATCTTTTTATGTTTTGAGTGAGACATTTTGCTACGTTTTAGTATAAAATAATCACGTGCATCTATTTTAATTATGATTAAATATAGGGTTGAATTTATATATTAGCAACGATAAATATTTTGTATTTTCATGTATGAAAAATACAATATAAAATAAATGCTTTCTTTATATGGTGTAGAAGTCCCTTAAATTTCAACATGTAGATTTTTTCTCAAGTTAAATGATATATTTACTATTTAATAATAAAGTTCCTAACATATAGTTTAAGTATAGTAAGAACTCTTATGTGAAAATATAAAGATTTAATAGCACGTATTAGATTATAATTATGGATTAAAGATTTTGTAGTTGATTTGCTGTTAGAATAACTTGTATATGATATATATTTAAATTTTTTTATTAATTTTATAATTAGACAAGAAAAACTAGTTGTTTATAACTGTTATAATTCTATTAACAGTTAGAACAGTCAACCGATTCAGATTTTTAACGCCCTATATGTTTGATTGCATTTCTTCTTATTTCAATAATCGCAATCGTAACAAGTTGGGTAATTTTTTTTTATAAGAACAAAATTCATTGTTCTACAATTTCATTAATGAATACAATAATACACAATTTATTCTTACACATTTATTCGTATTCATTACTCTTTAAATGATATACATATAAATTGTTCTTAACATATTCATTCAAAAATACATGAATCCCTTCAACATGGAAGGTTAGTAAATTTGGAGACATTTTATAAGGAGCCGAGGTCTTCTAGGGAGAAATACTTGTAACAGATAATTAATATAGATCATAAATCTTTTTATATCTATAAATATCATCTTGAGAACCTCTACTAACTTAAATAAAGATAATCACAATATAACCCTAAGAGGTGTAGCTCAACTGGTCAAGTCCTGGATTTGCTTTTCAAAGGTCACCATTTCGAGTCCCATAAACCTCAGAGCCACTAGAGGTTTACATGGTCAAATCCTGAGTTTGCTTCCCAAAAATCACCAGTTTGAACTATCCTGATTATTAATATTTAATACCTATACAACAACATTCATTTTTGTTAATCTTTTGTAATTACTTCCAGCTTATACAGTTTACAGCTTAAGACATTTTTATCAACCTTTAATGAATTCTCATTTTAATTTCATTATATTATTTCCATACCATGTCCTTACAAATCATATTCTTTAGGCTTGTTTGAAAGTGTAATTGTGGTTATTTTTTAAAGTGTTTTTCGTGCCGAAATGCATTAAAATGATATTTTTTTATTTTTAAAAAATTATTTTTGAGATCAGCGCATCAAAACGATCCAAAACACAAAAAAATTATTTGTTAATAAAAAAATAAAACTTTTAAAAACACAAGTACAACTGCATTTTCAAACGCTCACTATACCTCACACATCACCATGAGAGCATATTTAACTCATCTAATATTTCATTCTACAATCACACTTAACTTACACAATTATTTTGTTCCATAACGTATGTAATTATTCATTTCACTTTCCGTCCTATAACTATGATTAAATTTCTCAAATATCACATTTTACAACTTGTTTAATTGACTTCTCTTCCAACAATTCCTCACAGTTACCTTCATCATTCATGATCATTACTTCAATCCTTTTTTTAATAGCAATGTTTTTTTCTTAAAAAAAGCATAATAATTTAATTTAAAATAAAAATATGATATAATTTTATACTCATTAATATAGAATGCTAGGAGATACAATTTGTTGTACATTTTATAATATGTATAAAATCAAGAGATTCAATAAAAAATAAATACATATATAGCAATAAATGAATAGCTGTCCTGCGGTGATTTATGATATCATATAGTATTTTAGCTTGATCCTTTTTTTTTAATGTCCATTTCATCCCATTTCAACCTTCTAATATTTATAAAATGATCTTTTTACCCATTTTATCGTTTCTAACCAATTAACCTTTCTTGACTCATTTCAATACGTATAATGTCACATATGACGTATCCATATTTACAATCTTATCAATTCCATATTAATAACAAATCTAACAAACATAATGAGCAATTAGATATTTAAATCTCATTTTGTATACGCATCAAAATAAAATTATTTAATATATATGCTATAAGATTCAAATTCAGTGATATATCCCCTAAAAGATTCAAATCAGTGATACTCTACAACTGATTTACTGATTCTGTCCAGACTGAATTAAACTTGAAACCAAGTAATTAGCATCGTAAATATTTGAATACCTTTACAAGCATACAAGTAACATATCAATAAGAGTTTCTTTATTCTCATTCTTAAAAGACATTCAACCTATTTCTTTGATTCAACAATTTAATCATTTCAACTATCATCAACAAGACTAATTTAATCTCACCCATCCTATACAGATGTCTATAACCCAGGCTATACCTCACGGATGCCAATAGCTCCGACAAACCAATTTGGTTGCCAATAAATCTGGCTAATTCATTTGATTACCAATAATCCAGTTATTCCTCATAGATACCAATATAATCGTTAGATCTTCAACTTTGTTCATTTCTTTGCTTTAAAACTTCAAATAATCAATACACATAAAAAGAAAACAAGATACTTACAGTAATAAAACTTGTTGTCTTTTAACTTTAACCAAGGTGTTGAACACCTACATGCAGTATGTATATGTCCTACTCCATTAGCATGTTGTCTAACTCTAGAAATCTCTCTTGTACCAACATAATTTTTAAATCATTATTAAAAAAAAATCAATCTAAAAACCATATCCTCACTCATATTTAACCCATGTTTACAAATAAACAACAAAGTAAATTTATAAAATTCAATCCATATCCATACTTTCCAATGTTCTTCTCATTTATAAAAAGAAACCTTAATCTATCATTTTCTCAAGATATATCCATTTATTCATATAACAACACATAATCATGTATTTAAATACATCAATTAGCATCCATATACCCAATTTTAGCCAATTTCCTCACCATAATATACCTTTTTCATATAACACTATAACCTATTTGACTCAACCCTTTTTACACGTGTAAAATCACTTTATAACATTGATTGTCAACATAAATTTACTTAATACAATGAATCCTGTCCCTTTTTTTTATCTTGTATTTTTTACTGAAAATTAACACATAAGTTCCAATATATGTATTTCCTTTTTCTTCATTATAAAATTGTTTTAACATATTTAAACTCAAGTTTCAATAATAATTTGAAACAATGATCCATACAAAAACTCATTTTCCTACCAATATCCCAAGATCCGTAAAAAACTCTCTAAGGATTCTGAAATTGAAACGGCCTAAAACTTACTAAGCTATAATCTACAAAGAGCATTTTGCTTTTTTAGGGCTTGATTAAAAAAAAATAATTAAAAAAAGGAGTAATCTAACCAATATCATGTCATCCTCTGTGATAATTTATACTGGGCTATTAAAACAATCACCCCACCAATTATTAGAAAAAAAAAGAATAACGTAAAACAATTATTATTAAACATTAACAAGCATATTATACAATTTTTGATTGATAAGCCAACGAGTCAAAACATAATTGAAACTCTATGTCATAGGTCTTGCAAAGAACAGGGGAAGGAAAAAAAAAAAAGACATTTGAATTATATGACCGTTGAAGGAATTGCAGGGCTATCTCAAAAACATATTGTTTACTCATGTAAAACACACACCGTTTACTAAGTTGTTATTTTCCTATCAGTATCCCATGGGGGAAGGGAAGATAAATTATTTTGGTCTATGATGAAGTGCGTGTAACAAATTTTTTTTAAAATTATAGGTATTCAGACTAGTTTACACATGCTTAGACTAATCTCTCTAGACCCTATAGTTAATGATCAGGTAAGCTTCTAGTAACCTTAAAGTTTATGACAGTTGAACTAATAATCTTTAGGAAGCAAACCCGGTATGTGATTAAGCTACATCCTTGTGTAACAATTTCTTGGCATGAAAGATCGAAGGCAGCTGTAATACGAGCAGAGTAATTTTAGTTTCTTCTTTAGTCTCCATTCATAGGCAACGGGAGAGGTGGTTCCAGTAGCCATATATCAATTTATGCTTATTTTGTTGTTGCAGATCCCATCTGATCAAATGGGTTCTCTATTCTCCTGGACGCCAGCGTTTAGATAGATACACAGATGATCCCTCCCTCCCTCTCTCTCTCTGTTTATATATTTGAGGAATGCTAGCAACAGCACTAACAATGGCTTTCCTCTACGACAATGAAATAAGTGGGACAAACTGTGTGAGGTTAAAACAGATGAGAGATTGAGTAAGAATGAAATTGATATAGCTAATAGAAGAGAGAAAAAAGAAAAACAAGGGAATGCCCTCATGTAACTGGTAGTATCGAGTTTCCGGTTGTCAACACGTTCTTAAAGAAGACGTGGCCAAGTAACAGAGCAAGTGTTGAAAATGAATGTGATTGGCAATGGTAGCTAGCATTTCCCTATCTATATATATTTTCTTCACATTCCAAGATGCTTCACA
>Ga0325411_1008305_pt1 | contig 11249 bp, 9 predicted proteins | sample PopdelMetagenome_13_FD_206181 | JGI IMG/M metagenome (GOLD analysis project Ga0325411, IMG submission 206181) | Populus deltoides microbial communities from Bellville, Georgia, United States - Xylem-PdIQD-R4 | ecosystem: Host-associated > Plants > Phyllosphere > Stem > Wood/Secondary xylem...
GAATTCCCATTGCCACACATGATATGCAAAACCCCCTGAAACTTTATACAACTACGATTCATTTGATGAACACATGTTATGCTATTTAACGAGTTTATTCCAGCTATATAAGCTTTGAATTGAACCTTAGCATAGAAAAGGGGAAATGTAAATTCCAGTTTTGTTTTTAATGATTAAGATACATTTTTGCTTATTAATAATGAATGAGTGCGTGAACTGGTGCAGCCGAGAGATTACTGTATCGCCCAAGAGCAGGATTTCTGATTCCACGTTCAAAAGGAGAGAAGCCAACTGCTGGATGCTGGTCTGAGATTTCACCTTCAGTTTTTAAGCTCCGAGGCGAGACTTTTTTCAGGCATGATGTTCACTAGCTTATGATATTAGTTATTTGTGCATACCTGCGACTATTAGTCAATGATATAATTTGTTTTTTCTCATATACTTTCAAGGGAATTGAACTGTCTAAACATTAATATATAATCATGCAGAGATAAGCAGAAGTGCCCTGCTCCGGACTACAGTCCATATGTACCAATTGGCGTAGATTTATTTGTATGCCCACGGAAGATAAATCACATTGCTCAGCATCTTGAACTTCCTAATTTGCAAGCGCATGAGAAAGTACCGCCGCTGCTAATCATTAATATGCAGGTCCTCTCTCTCACTCACTCACACACACAATTTTGATTGCGCAGAGTTGTTTGTGTATATTTAATGAGGTTCTGGATATTATCTGATGAACTGTTCGACAGTTTTTATTCATTTCCACATATGAATTGTGACAGGACCCGTGCTTGTTGTTTACAGCAACTTTTTAAGTGAATCTGCTAGTTTTATTTTGTTTAATGCATTGATGATGAGTTCCCTGGGAATTCCTCTATAAGAACTTTGGCTGGGAGCGACATGGTTGTGATCTCAATTCCCTTGAGTTGATTCTTGGGGTTCAAGTAATTGGACTGTTGTGCTATTTTCTTCATATGAATTACTAGGTTCACTTCAAAGTAATGGAACATAATTTTCTTATTATGGGTTTTCACGTTGCAGCTTCCCACTTATCCTGTTTCAATGTTCAATTGTGATTCGGATGGAGAAGGCATGAGCCTTGTAGTATATTTTAAACTATCTGAGAATTTCAACAAACAGATTTCACCTTGTTTTCAAGACAGCATCAAGGTATTTCCTGAAATAATATTTCATGCAATTTCATATGCTGATCTGTGCTTGACATCATCTAGTCTTCCTTGTTCCATTGCTTTTTTATACCATGGCAAAATGCTTGGATGCAATCTTTCCCCACCTTGTGAAATATTTTAGTTGATGAATCTTATTGCATCCTACCCAGAGACTTGTTGAGGATGATATGGAAAAGGTTAAAGGCTTTGCAAAAGAGTGCACAGTTCCTTTCAGAGAGAGGCTGAAAATTCTGGTGGGGCTAGTTAATCCAGAGGAATTGCAGTTGAGTTCTGCAGAAAGGAAGCTTATTCAAAGTTATAATGACAAGCCAGTGCTTTCACGCCCTCAACATGAATTCTTTAAGGTAAGGAGAAACTTTTTGTCTACGAATAACATTTGTTCTATCAATGTTTAGTTTAGCAATACTAATTTCATTCGATACAAACTTCCGCACTTTATTTAGTATGTTGAGATAACGGGGAGGATCAGGATCATGCAGTTTTGGCATGTTTTGGCCTTTTGGATCATGTATAATCCTCAATTGACCACTAACTTAAATTGACAGGTAATATTTAAGATATAATTTATATAATTTCTAACATATCCTTTTAATTAAAAGCCTTTTAAACTTACATAAACCCGTATTAACTCGATAACTTAAGTTATTAGGTGAAATTTCAAGATATAATTTATATAATTCTCTAACACATCCCTATCTGATATTATGTTAAAGAATCATCTCAACCTAATAATTTAAACTGGTAATTGAAACACGAAAATATGATTTATATAATTTTCTAATATACTATTACAAGGGTGTCTTTTCTTTTTCTTGCGGTTTCCCCTTTTATAAAAATAAAAAAATGAAAAACATGGAGAAGGCGCCTAATTGGTTTTGGTAGCGTTTTAGGAAAGTTGCCTAAGCTTCTATCTTGCAGGGACCTAATTACTTTGAGATTGACCTGGATATACATCGGTTCAGTTACATATCTAGGAAAGGACTTGAAGCATTCAGAGATCGCTTGAAGCATGGGATAGCTAATGTGGGTCTGACTATTCAGGTACAGAGACCTTGCAACTTATCCTTCTGTAAGCAAATTGGTTTCATCAGAAATTAATTTGTTTTCTCAGTAAAACTAAATTATATTTTTTTCATTTAAACATAGTAAAAATAAGAGAGAAGAAGAGGGGGTTTTGCCCTGATTTTGATCAAGCAAATTGATGGAGTCAATCTCCTCCCCGTGCTAGCATCTACTGATTTTACTCGCTATTTTTAGACAAACATAAGCGTCATTTGTTGGTCATATGCCAAAACCTCATCTGTGTTCCTGCAAGAATTGTTAATTTTTTATTCTCTCGTGAACTTCCTTTGTTTTCTCCTGTTTGTTTAAGTGCTTTTTTGCGATAATCTTGCCAGGCACAAAAACAAGAGGAACTGCCAGAGCAAGTGCTGTGCTGTGTGCGCTTGAACAAGATAGATTTGGTAAATCATGGCCAAATACCAACTGTTGTTACTCGGGATGATTAATTTGAATAGGCACCAAGGGGATGATTCCGGCAAAAGAAACAATCTATAAGCACATTTTGTAGATTCCTTGATCTGTATCAACCACAAGAAAATGAAAATTCAGTTTTTTGTATTCCTTTCCCACCACCATTTGTTTTTTTTCACCACGATGATAAAGTTGATGAGAACCAGCACTTAAAAGATCATGCATGTGATGATGTCCTGTCGAAGGATGTCTAAGTGATAAATTTGGTTCAGTGAGCAGATAACCTACCTCATGGATCATTTCCAATCGGAGAAGCCATGTTGAAAATCTGTTTACTCGAAGAAAAAAGGTTGTAACAACCGAGCAAATTTTCTTCTTAGGTAAACAAAGCTGCGACAGAAAGATGACTATCAGGTGCCTGCACAAGCTAATTTGAAGATTTAAAACATGGGTGCCTTGGATTTTATGTTATAAGGTTATGGAAATCGAATTTGCCAATAATTTGATATTGTTCTTTATTAATGCATTAACTTTTTCCCAGTCAAATCACCTTGACTTCATGGAGACACCATTATACATCCACGTTACATTTCACCGAAAGTTCTCCAAAACTGCTGCGAATTTCTAGAGTTAAGATGTTATTGTCACAGATCATCCTTTTCCCTCTCGTGTATTTGCGATCTCCCGTTTCAGTTCTAAGGTTGTTAAAATTGTTTCTTCCCAATTATCAAAGTTGAATAACAAACAACATCTCCCTTGCGTTTCACATTGATTCGACGCTACTGCAAATTAGAACTAGCTTCAAGATCAGTTTTGGGACGGACCAAACTTTGTGAAAACATCAAAGCTAAACCAGCAGAAAAGGAATTCATTGGCATTACTTTCAAATAATGAACATCAACATAAAAGTAGAAAAGTGCGGTGTTGTCACTGTCAAACATGAAATTCCAAATGCTGAAAGTGGTAAACAATTATATGAAACATTAATTTCATATTTCCATATACAAAAGAATGCACAGAATATATTTTCAAGGAAGTTTGTGTCAGGTGAACTGCTTGACATACAATAAGAAAGCTTGCTTCATAATTTTTTCTCCGTCTCTTTTGGTATTGCTTCATCTTTTGTATATCGGGCAGATGGTTACATAGGGGGCATTCATCAAAGTAATTGCCTCCAAGAAAAGATAAGTTACAGCCATTCCCCGGTTCATTGTAAACGTTTGCTGTTATCTTCCTCCTATGATACCAAGTCAGATAAGCTATGTTATCTGCTCTTCTTTTAACCGTAGACGTGCTGCAGGCTGACTGTTGCTGTTGTTTGATGCATGCTTCTCCAGAGTTTGTGGTTGCAGCTGTGATGCATTACTGTTGACTGTGTTGTGGCTGCTATTTTTAGCTGCTGGTACATCGTGATTATGTTTGCCCTCATAGGTTGTTATGACAGCTTTTGGGTCTGCTGCAGCCCTCTCGACATGTTTACGAACTTTGCATCCTGCGGTTGTGCATTTATAGTAGCTCCTGTAGATTGTACAAAAAAGAAGACAAAAGGAAAAGGTGGGTTGAAGACACTCCATAGACATCCAAAAAGCAAGTGCCGCACACATTCAGAGGTAGAAACCAGACATTGAGAAATGAAGACACGTTGTCCATTTCCAGAATAAACAATGACTTAAGAGTTCAGCAATTATACCAGCAGCACATTTCAGCATCAAAATAGGATGCAGCTCATTGTTGTCTAACCATTTGCACGTTCATGACCTTCTTACATGTTTTTTGCACCAATTTACAGCAACCATCTTTGGCCAACAAAGCTACTAAGGCTGCAGCCCATGGATCACTATCCATGAATAAACAGCTAGATAGCACATTTCACATTTTAACAACTTCCAAAGGTAATCCCAAGAAAAACTATTTATCCCTTTTATAAGTCTAATAAACCTGTCACCACAATGATGAAGTGATCTTAACAAGGAATAACATTTATTCTGCCGTTTGTTTAATTTTTACCCTTGCACTGTTAGAAGCTCTTCAAGAACCATGAGCTTATGTCTGCACTGCATCTAAGTGAAAATCTAAAAACAGCAAATAGCCAAAGTGCAAGTAAACCAGCACGATAACCAATAATATGACCAAAGATAGGGATTTTTAGGTTTGTCGTGTCCAATACAAACTACAGCCTATGGAGTAGGGAAAACCACCTTGGATAAGGATTGCCTTTGACAACTTTCTGCCCATACTTGCGCCATCTATAGCCATCATCTAAGAGATCAACTTCACTGGTTGTCTGCACAATGATTCTGGGCTCCGTTACAGTCCTGTGTGAAGAAGCTGGCTCTGTCACTCTAACCTCTGTACTTCTGCACATGACATGAGATATTCCATTAGATATACAAGATAGACTATCAATCTTAGCCGGCAAGTAAGACCACTCTTAAGATTTGCTTGCACAAAAGTACCTTCTCTTAGGATCAGGCTCGTCTTCATCAACTTCACCACCAGCTTCAGTATCACCAACTTCCTCACTATCACTCATCCCAGATACATGTTCAGGTGTAGCTTGACTGGATTCCTGATCCTTCCTATCTCTCTCTTTGCTGACATTTCCACTTTGAAATCGGGAATCTAATTCAGAATTCCCGTGACTGTTTGAATTGCCATTTAAGCCTCCAGTATCCTTTCCACGCTTATTGGATTGCGGTGGCTGATGATTGTGTTGCCCCTTGTAGATAATTTCAGTTACTTGACCATCAAGAGATCGCTCAACTTTTTTCTTGACAGGACAATTAGGATGTGTACATTTATAATAACTTCTAGGATACTCACTTCCTTTCACTTGTTTCTGCCCATATTTCCTCCAGTTGTATCCATCATTAGCAGGCTTATCAACAGCCAGCGAAGAAGATTCAGATCTCTGATCAGACCGAGAGAAGTCCGAGAGTTCCTGTATTTTCACTCTAGAATCCGCGACTGAGCGTACCTTCTGCTGCTGCTGGTGCGCCCCTTGTGTGCTCGTAAAGGTCGAAGACATTGCCGGTGTCGAATATTCCGGTTGAACATGCATAATTGAATTGGCTTGCGCAGCCTGAGCCGTGACCTGTGCTAGCGCCTGCTGGTGTGTCATTCCAAAGCCCTAAAAACATCTCAAAAATCATAAGAACACCAGAATAGATAGAAAAAAGAACTACAGGCATTCAATTTTAAGCAGAGGCATATTAATCACAGAGAGGGAAAGGAAATTAAAAAACACACACACACACACACACAGAGCTTTACCACAATGCAATTTTAGTTCTAGTAGGTGTCAACAATTGAAACTGCTAGTAACTAAATCATTTAGAGGCTAAACATTTAGCATTCCTTCTGCTTAAAATCCTCATGGAAAGTAATCCAGGTCAAATAAGCAAACACATTTCTGAAAAAAAGAGAAAAAGAAAGGTGGAAGATAGATGATAAATAAATAAAGAGTTCTCCCATTTCATTGATGATTTTAGTAGCAATGTTTGAAATGTATAGTTTTTTATTCCTTTCTCAGTAATCAAATTGAAATTAAAAAAAAGCAAAAAAGACAAAAACTTTCTCGGGCAAAAATAAAGTACAAAAAAATAGAGTTAATAAACAGCTGATGCAATCAGTATATGAGCACTTGATTACCTGAGGAGAAAAGAGTCCGAACCCCGGTGAATCAGGAAGAGACACCGGGCTAAGCCCCAGCGGCATCGAGAACATCGGCGGGGGAGGGACGATGGACAAGCTCGATGAACTGCTAAAGTCACCAGCAGAGCTCTTGTCATCGGGAGGTTTGAAATTAGGGGAGGCTATGGCACCGGCGAGAAGCTGAGAGAAGGACTTACAGTCGTCGGAATCAGAGAAGAAACTTGAGAGAAGAGTCATAGGGCCTGGACTGAAGCCCAAGGTACCAGGGGTCCCACTGGAAAAGAATGTTTCGGTGAAGGAACGTGGAGGGAGTGTTATGGTGGTCGGGCGGGAAGACAATGATTTGGAAGGTGATGATGGTTGTTGCTGTTTTGGCTGCTGATGCTCCTTTCCATTTTCGGTCATTTGATCTCAGTCTTGTTTTCTGTGTGTCTGTTCTGGTGTCCAGTTTGTTAGTTTTGGTCTGGTGCTTGTTTCTTCGGCTTTTTGGTGGATCTGGAAATAAGAGGAAAAAAAGTCCACGCAGCTGATGCGACGAGGAGGAGAAGAAGAAATCGATAAAGCAAAAAGGAAGGAGTCCCTATTTTTATGTATAACTACATATTAGTCCCCAATCTATGTAATGAATCATGAATCCACCCTTCTCTTTGTGATGTTTTAAATATTGGATAGTAAAAAACATAACATGCGATCCAAAATGTTTTAAATTTCCATGCCCTATACAATTCAACTCCATGAAAAAACAGAGTCTTGCATTTAAAAAAAAAAATTGAAATCTCATGAACAGACCTTGCAGGTACAGCAATAAGGTCAATATGTTACGAATAAATGATTGGGGACTGGTTTGTTATTCATTTTATCGATTCGGGATTGACTTGTAGTTAGACAGGCATCGATTTCTTTCTTCTTCTTTTTTTAATAATTCTTGAAATCTTTTCTGGGGTGTTTGGGAAATCACTATTTTGTCCCCGTCGACCAGTGGATTGACAAGATTGCCAACTGGAGGATAATGCTCGGAGGTTTCTTGTTTAATTAAATCTTAAAAGAGAGTCTTAAACGAGCCGGAGCAATTAGCATGCATGTTATGCTAGTGCCCCTAGATTTATAGCAGGTGGCAGTAATAATGGACCTGGGGATACTACTATTATGTGGGTTTTGTCCTGTTTGGCATTCCCCCCTGGAGAAGCCACGTGGCTAGATGTGATTGGGCCAGGGAATCCATCGCCATGATTGTTAGCTTAGCTTAGTTCCCCCCCTTTATCCGTCGTCTAATTATCTTGTTTTAAGGGAAATTCCATCATTTCTGTAATTGCCGAGGGAGATTGTACGCGAAGCAATGCAGTAGAATTATTACTCTGTGATTTCTCCCTTTAATTTCCAGCATCGTGGCTGTTATTAAATTCCATCACAAGTTTAACTCGCAACATATATTAATTATCCTCTCCTTTTTCTAAAAAAAAATAAAGCAATATATATTGCCTAAATTATATCAAGAAATTATAACTAACACTTGATTAAAGAGTAGTTTTTATATAATACTTTTGGTTTATATTTCAGAGTATTCTCTCGTCCAGAGAGTTAGTTTTTTTTTAGTAGAAATGTTGCCGGATATAATATAGTTTCTATATATACTTATTATTATATAATATACCGAATTCACTAGGAATTCCTCGTTGTTGGCTCACAAGAAAAGAAAAAAGCGGTGGATATTGTGTAGTCACTTGAAATCAGTACCTTGGCAGGGAGCTCCTCCGAAAACTCACTAGGAGTTCCTCGTTGCTCTTCCTGAAGCCAACGGCATCTGCTTGATCCCAAAAAACACAAACTTCTCTTTCATTTCAAATCAAAGCTTCTTTGTCCTGAGATGTCAAGATCAAGGAGGGAGCACGGAAATCTTATCCCCCAATTTCTCATTAACACATGTTCACAACTTGCAGTTCCTGCCAAAACGGTTCTCCTAAAATGTTTGTCCGCTTCGGGATAGTTTGTCATGACTTCTAGCGAATCTTAAGACAACGTTTGTGCCCTGCCAGCAAGTGCATCGGTCAATTTATAATGCCATGTCCGATGTTCAAAAAGTCCAAACCACACAAATAAAGATCATTGCAAGTGCGAACCATCACCCAGATGTCAGCACACAGTGGAGTCATGATGGGTGATCAGTTGGTTTAGAGCTCTCTGTTTGCCCGAACATGAAAAACTACGGACCATGAATGCAAGAATATATAGCTGCAATGTCCATTTCTTGTTCCACGAGATTAGCTATTTTGGGACAAGTTGTCCGCGCCAAGCCGCTGAGAAAATCAAACTGGATGGTTAATGCATACGCTGGATGATTTTTAAAGTATTTTTATTTAAAGATATATTAAAAAAATATTTTTTATTTTTAATATTAATATATTAAAAAATAATTTTAAATAAAAAAACCACACTCCTAGATAAATATTAAATGACAATAAATAGCAATAATTTTTTACCATGAGGTTACTCAGGCCCTGTTTGTTTGCTGAAAAGTAGTTTTTTTTGGAAAGTGAATTCCGAAAAAAGTGAATTATTTTTTGATGTTTGGCAGTGTAATAAAAAATAAGTTGGAAAACATTTTCCAGTGTTTGGTTATGTCATGAAAAATAAGTTGAAAAATAACTTATTAATGTTTCATTTTTTAAAGTTTATTAAAATAATAAGGATCAAATCTTACAAATTAAAAAGTTGAATGAGAATGAAATTGAAAAAAAATATAATTTCATAAATTATCTCAAATAAAATAAATAATAGAGATCAAATCTAAAAAATTAAAAAATTGAAAGATGAAGAAATTAAAATAATAATAATAAACATTTCATAAATTATTTCAAATAAAATAAGTAACAATCAAAAGAATGAAAATCAAATTTGATAGATAAAAAATTTCAATTAAAAAATGATAAAGGAAAAGCAAATAACAATTATAGAAATAAGGATCAAAATTAATATAAAAATTAAATTCTAATGGATGAAATTGAAAATAAATATTCAAAACAAAATATATATAACAATTAAAAGTTTGAGGATCAAATTTGATATAATCAGCAAATAATATGACATTTCTAAATTTTTCACAACTTCCAGAAAATGTTTTCTGTCTAAAATAAAAAGAGAATACTTTCTTGAAAACCAAGTTAAATTTTTTTTGATTGAAAAGTGTTTTTTTGGACCAATTTTTTTAATTATAAATAAATATAAAAAAATTAAAAAAATAAACTTTCAAAAAATACTTGAAACAATAGCAGGTTTAGGTAACCGCCACACAGAGCATTCTTTTTATCCTGTGGTCCTTCTCTCCTTGTATCGTACCTTGCTCGCTTTAGGGTGGGCCATTTATTAATTATTCATTCACGCTCTTGTCTTTTAATTGTGATCGATTAATTCTTGTATTTTTCTAAATTCACCCAATTAATCCATGTGTTTTCAGAATCTAATTGAATTATCCTAATGACAATCTCCTCTTAAATCTCAACACGTCTCCATGGTAACTCTGTATTTTAATTATTCTTTTATTTTCTGAAATGACTTTTTTTTTTATATCTGTATATAGGTTTCGTGTTGATAAATAAACTGTCTTTAAGCGTTGAAAACGAGTTTTCATAAAAAGGTGGCAGGGTCGTGCATTGAGGTGTGGAAAATGTGGCTGGCTTCTCCGCCTCAACTATCTGTTCTGCTGACGGCATGCAAGTTGTCAAACTGATATCATTGTTTTCAGTAGCGAATATTGATTGCCAACGGCAAATGGTTCGTGCGGAGCACCTAGGGCTGGCCCACACTTTGGCTGCGTAGTGCGTAGAGAGAGACGGTCCCACATTCATTTTTATTTATTTAATAAAATCCGGATTGGTGGTGACGATCAAGCGAGGGTCAAATTACCCCTTGCTGATGCTACCAGTTTTTTTTTTTTTTTATCTAGCTGCATTGCACGAAACACTTGAACGAATTTACCACACGATGATTGACATCAATCGGACAATTGGATCCATAGAATCCCGTACATCCAATCTGACAGTCCATGCTTTTCATTTACCGATTTATTCATAAAAAAAAAAAACCTGGCAAGTCCTCAGATTTTAGGGAAATATTGGCAACTGGGAAAATGCCGGTGATGTTAAGCAAGCTGTAGAAGTGCATGGCCCATGGCCATCAGGTCGCATCAAGTCCTGTAGGGAAATATTGAATCTTTCTGTTTACAGACGATCCCTTGTTGATTTAGGCCGGCGTCTTAAGAGTAAAGTACATGAACTCTGTGGTTCTATACAGGACTGTTTAATAGTTGATTTTTTTTTTTGAAATGCTTTAAATTAATATATTTTTTTATTTTTAAAAATTATTTTTAATATTAGTATATCGAATCAATGTAAATTAACCGTGCTTGGCACGCTCCACTTCGCGAGCGTTGATTCCTTTTATTTAGACCAACTTTTCATGCTATCCTTTTTCTAGTATGGTGATATATACAGGGAAGGACACGGGGGAGGCTGGCAGGCCCGGCCTGCAAGCAAATTTTTTTTCCAGTTTCTTTAAATTTATTTTTAGTATTTTTATAAAATACTATACAAATTACAGTATTTTAACCCCTCTTGATTTTATGTTTTGGTTCCGTCCTTGGTGTGTGTGTGTATATATATATATATATCATGTTCATTGAAGTAAATATGCATTTAATTAACGACAGAAATAACGAAACGAAGAATATGAAAAGTTACTCGCATAAAAATATCTACGACTGGATGGGTTGGAGGTTGTCGTCCCCATCTTTGCCTTCACAAATAGCAGTATAGCACTACCAGTAAAAATCTTCCTCTATAATCGTCTCCATGGATATGGATATATGCTTGGGTAGACCTCTACTCCCTAGTTGGGCTTGGTCTCGTATATGGGCTGCTGCGTTTATTTTCTTTT
>Ga0325411_1008306_pt1 | contig 11248 bp, 8 predicted proteins | sample PopdelMetagenome_13_FD_206181 | JGI IMG/M metagenome (GOLD analysis project Ga0325411, IMG submission 206181) | Populus deltoides microbial communities from Bellville, Georgia, United States - Xylem-PdIQD-R4 | ecosystem: Host-associated > Plants > Phyllosphere > Stem > Wood/Secondary xylem...
TTTAATTTGCATGTTTCGGGTCATTGACAGCTATGCATTAAAATTACAGAGTAAAATCTCATTTATCAAGATGGTCTTAATCGGGGATCAAAAACTTGATGGACAGATTAATGTTAAATAGGAATTTAGGAAAACTAAATCTATGATTTTTTTTATAAATTGATTTTATTGTTATTTTTTTATCGTCCCATATATACCTTGAGTAAACCTTACTTTTAATAATTATTTCGATAAATAAAACATTTATTTTTAATCTTATTATTAGTTTTTTCTTAATTTTTTATGATAATTGAGGAATATATATATATTAATACCGAAAAAACACCCAAGTTGAAAATTATACACGATGGTTGCATTCTAACACACTACATTAAATGACGGGCCATTAAAATTAATGAATCGGTGGTTGCATTTTCTAACACACTACATTAAGATTTATTTTTTATACAAGTTGAAATTAAAGCATATATATATATATATATCATCCCTTCTCAAGCTTAAAATTAAAGCATGATTTCTAGACGTGATTTCCATAAAGATAGAAGGGAGGGCTAGCATCCATCATCTTCATGGAAAGTGAGCTGGCCATCGTCAACCATTTATTCATGTTTTTCAACAGAAGACTTTGACTTGGGGTCAACTCGTCGGTTAATTACTTTTATGCAATTCAATTTTTTTTTTTACAATGTTAGTAAAATCACTTTAATTATTCTTTCAGTCTTCCAGTGTGATTCACTGCCTTCTTGGTGATTCTAAAGTCGCCTATTTAAACTTCAGCACATTATACAACTAAATTTATTCTTTCACTCGGTATTTATTATATATTCAATTTGTTAATAGTTAGAAATACAAAAGAGATAAAGACAACTACAAATCACACATGAATGTCGATAAAAAAATTGAAGTACTGCAATAATTTTTATTTTTTATTTTTTTAAAATTGGATAATTAGTAACCAAAATATAATTAAATGCAAATAGACTAAGTGCTAAACAGTAAAATAAAATAACATTCGAATCCAAGAATATTCCAAAAAGAAATAAAATAATATTCAAATCTCAAAACATAGAACCTGCATAAGATATGCAGATAAAGTCAAGGAAATTAAATGGCCAAAGTGTAGTATAAATAGGACCTCTACGGTTGCCCAAAGGCACATAACAAACAACAATATTCTACGAAGTAGTTCATAGAATTATCTAAGATGATGATGAAAAGAGTGGGGGCTTGGATGTTGCTATCATTATTGATTCTGGTTGGTGAATGGTATGGTCGTTGTTATGGGTGTTTGGAGGAAGAGAGGATTGGTCTCTTGGAGATCCAATCTTTGATCGACCCAGATGGCGTTTCCTGGATAGATCATTGGGTGGACAACAATAGTAATTGTTGTGAGTGGGATGGGATCGAGTGTGATAACACTACAAGGCGAGTGATCCAACTCTCTCTTTTCGGTAGAAGGGATTGGCACTTGAGCGATTGGGTTCTCAACGCATCTTTGTTTCTGCCTTTTAAAGAATTGCAAAGTCTTGAATTGGGAGATAATGGATTGGTTGGTTGCTTGGAGAATGAAGGTTAGTTCAATGTTTCTGCACTTAATTATAATAATAAAATAAATGAAGGTTGGTTGGTTGGTGTTTAATGTCAATTATCTTGCTTTGATGATTCTCTTCCAGGCTTCGAAGTCCTATCATCAAAACTGAGGAATCTTGACCTAAGTGATAACCAATTTAATAAAAATGATAAAAGCATTTTGTCATGTTTCAATGGTAACCTTTCCACTCTCAAGTCTTTGGATCTATCATTCAATGGGTTGACAGCTGGATCAGGAGGTAGCTTCTATGGTAACCTTTTAATTATTTAGCTTCGAAACCTTTTCTTTTCTCCTTCTCATATCATTTTTTTCCACGCATTTAATTATTTCCTTCCAATATGCTATTGAGGAACATCATGCAGGTCTCAAGGTCTTGTCATCAAGGTTGAAAAAGCTGGAGAACCTTCATCTATGGGGGAATCAATTCAACGATAGCATTTTTCCATCTCTAACTGGATTTTCATCCCTCAAGTCTTTGGATCTTTCAGCCAATCAGCTGACAGGATCTATCAATAGTAAGTTACATTCTGTTTATTAAGAAAATTAAGGACTTTATATATATTTAATAATCAACGATAGCATTTCATCATGTTTGATTGCGCTTTGATCTTATCCATAAATTGTTTTTCTAATAAGACAGGAAGAGATTAAAGAGATCAAAAATAGGATGATTAAAAATTACTTGCAATCTATCTATCTTCTTCCTTTTCTTTTCTTCTTCCATTATGCTCTTGAGAAACATCATGCATGCAGGTTTCAAGGTCTTGTCATCAAGGTTGAAAAAGCTGGAGAACCTTCATCTAAGGTGGAATCAATACAACGATAGCATTTTTTCATCCCTAATTGGATTTTCATCTCTCAAGTCTTTGGATCTATCGTACAATAAGTTGACAGGATCAGGTATAATACACAGTTTCTACCTAAATGCTTCACATGACATTCTCTTAATTATATTGTTTCTTTATCAACAAAAATGAGGACTATATTGTCACGGCCAAAAGTGTTGTAATATTTAGATTAAATTAGCAATCAGAAGTTCACTTCAAAACTCTCTTATAAATATATATTTTATATTTATCTTTTTAAATAAATATATTTTTATATCTACGTAAAGAGGCGCTTGGAATTAGGTCCAAGAGGCATATATTTTATTCTTATTTTGGCCCTTTTATGCCAAAAGTGGTGTAATATTTAGATTAAATTAGTAATCAGAAGTTCACTTCAAAACTCTCCTATAAATACATATTTTATATTTATATTTTTAAATAAGACCCACATATTGGACCGGTTTTCGGTTTGTAGCCTTATGGTCGTGGTGAATGGTGATGGACATAGAAGAAATAAAACGTGAAAAAGTTTCTAAAACTATTATAACTAATTAATTAGTTTTGCAAAATTAAACGTGAAATATATGTTTCTTTATCTTGTTTTGTAAGTCTATCCATAACTTAGCTTCCATCTTTAACGACTTTATATCCATAAATTGTTTTTTTTTTCTTCCAATAAGATCAAAATTAGAATGATATTTAAAAATTATGTCTTAATCTTTGAAGTGTACACAACCTATTTTATAATTAAATATGCGTTCTTTGAAGTGCATCATTCTTTTTATGTATTATTTGAGAATCATATATCAATTGAACAACAGCATCTCATCAATTCTAATTATATTTAGTTTCTATATATTATGCATATCGTGAGCTCATAATTATGACTTACTCTTAGAAACAACTCTCTTCCAGGTTTTGAGATCATATCATCACATTTTGGGAAACTCGAGAACCTGGACCTCAGTTATAATATATTCAACGACAGCATTTTATCACATCTGCGTGGATTTTCTTCTCTCAAGTCTTTAAATTTATCAGGCAATATGTTGCTAGGATCGACGACTGTCAATGGTAAAGTTGTGAATATCTCTTGGCATCATTTTTAATTAATAATATTGAATGGAATGACTATTCTGTACCACCACAATTTTCATCATATCTCTTCTTCATTCTTTTTCACAGGGACTTTCTTCAATTCTAGCACCCTTGAAGAATTGCATCTAGATCGTACTTCTTTCCCAGTAAACTTTCTCCAGAATATCGGAGCATTGCCTGCTCTTAAAGTTTTGTCTGTTGCTAAATGTGACCTCCATGGCACCCTACCCGCTAAAGGTAAATTAACAACTCTCCATCCGCCTATAATTACATCATCAACACTATTTTCATCATATCTTTTTTCTTCTTCTTTCTTTTTCACAGGGACTTTCTTCAATTCTAGCACTTTCTTCAATTCTAGCACCCTTGAAGAATTGTATCTAGATCGTACTTCTCTCCCATTAAACTTTCTCCAGAACATTGGAGCATTAACTGCTCTTAAAGTTTTGTCTGTTGCTGGATGTGACCTCCATGGCACCCTTCCCGCCCAAGGTAAATTAACAACTCTCCATCCACCTATAATTACATCATCAACAAAAGATTCTTTCAACACTATTTTGACTGTTTCGAGATACATTGTACAGGTTGGTGTGAATTGAAGAATCTGAAGCAGTTAGATCTCTTTGGAAATAATTTAGAAGGTTCATTCCCAGATTGTTTGGGAAACTTGTCATCTCTACAACTATTAGATGTTTCTGAAAACCAATTTACTGGAAATATTGCCTCTGGTCTCTTTACCAACCTCATATCCCTTGAATTCCTCTCACTATCAAATAACCTCTTTGAAGTTCCCACTTCAATGAAGCCTTTTTTGAACCACTCAAGCCTCAAGTTCTTCTCTAGTGAGAATAACAGACTAGTAACAGAACCTGCTGCCTTTCATGATTTGATTCCAAAGTTCCAACTAGTCTTTTTTAGCTTGTCAAAAACAACGGAAGCACTCAATGTAGATCTTCCTGACTTCCTCTATTACCAATACGACTTAAGAGTCCTTGATCTCTCCCACAACAAAATCACCGGAATGTTTCCTTCGTGGTTGCTTAAGAACAATACACGATTGGAGCAACTATATCTGAGTGAGAACTCCTTTGTTGGTACTTTGTCATTGCCAGAAGAGCCATATCCAAATATGATTGAATTAGATATATCCAACAACAACCTCAACGGTCAAATTCCAAAAGATATTTGTTTGAACTTTCCAAATCTACACAAATTAATAATGGCTAAGAATGGATTCACAGGTTGTATTCCTTCTTGTTTAGGAAATATTAGCTCTGTTTTAGATTTATCCAACAATCAATTGTCCACAGTAAAACTAGAACAACTAACAACAATACGGTTTCTCAACCTGTCAAACAACAATTTGGGTGGTAACAACTTTTGGGGTCAGAGATCAGATTTTCCATTATATGGGTGGAAAATGTGGATTGTATTGGATTTGAGTTACAATCAATTTTCAGGCATGCTTCCGAGGTGGTTCGTCAATTCTACGGACCTTAGAGTAATTAATTTGTCCAAAAATCATTTTAAGGGTCCGATCCATAGAGACTTTTGTAAGCTTGGCCAACTTGTATATTTGGACCTTTCTGAGAACAACTTGTCTGGATATATACCATCTTGTTTCAGTCCACCATCTCTAATCTATGTGCATCTATCCAAAAATAGATTGAGCGGTCCATTAACATATGGATTTTATAACAGCTCTTCCCTGGTTACGATGGATCTTCGAGATAACAGCTTCACCGGCTCCATTCCAAATTGGATTGGCAATCTTTCATCATTGAGTGTTCTTCTTCTGAGGGCTAATCACTTTGATGGTGAGCTCCCTATTCAGTTATGCTTGTTAAAACAATTAAGCATTTTGGATGTTTCACACAACCAGCTCTCTGGTCCACTACCCTCCTGTTTAGGCAATCCTACTTTCAAGGAAAGTTACCAGAAAGCGTTCGTGGATCTCAGAGTTGGTTTTGGATCACGGTCCATAGAAAGAGCTTATTATGAAACAATGGGCCCACCACTAGTGGATAGTATTGACAGCTTGGGAAAGGATTTTGTGCTTATGTTCAAAGAAGTGATAGATTTTACAACTAAAAATATGTATTATGGTTACAAGGGGAAAGTTCTTAGCTACATGTCTGGTATTGATCTCTCCAATAACAACTTCGTAGGAGCAATCCCACCAGAATTTTCAAACTTAAGCGAGATATTGTCATTAAACTTATCATACAACAATCTCACTGGATCTATCCCTGCAACATTCTCAAACCTAAAGCAGATTGAGAGTTTGGATCTTTCTTACAACAACTTGAATGGTGCCATCCCTCCACAACTTATTGAAATTACCACACTGGAAGTTTTTAGTGTGGCGCACAATAACTTGTCAGGTAAGACACCTGAGAGAAAATTTCAATTTGGGACCTTCGATGAAAGCTGTTACGAAGGAAATCCTTTCTTGTGTGGACCTCCATTGCAAAACAATTGTAGTGAGGAAGCAGTGCTGTCACAGCTAATGCCTGATGAGGAACAAGGAGATGACGGTTTCATAAACATGGAGTTTTTCTACATCAGTTTCGGTGTATGTTACACAGTTGTGGTGATGACGATTGCAGCAGTTCTCTACATCAATCCATATTGGCGACGCAGGTGGTTGTACTTCATCGAAGACTGTATAGATACTTGCTACTATTTTGTGGTGGCTAGTTTTCACAAGTTCTCCAACTTCAGAAGGTGAATTTGTTTTTAGGGAGACGGTCGTTCCTAGTTTGTCATGATTGTTCGTCTAGCTATTGGGTGCTTAATTTGTAATGTACTGTCTCTAAGCTCATCCTTTTTATTTGATTAGTTATTTGGGTTAAATATATAAAGCTGGACTTCTCATTCCTGAACCATTAGGAAGGGAACTGATTTGGATTGGTCATTGACTCGGATGTGATTACTCTTTCAGCTCTCAAGACTTGTCTAAAAATAAATTGCCAAAACCACTACTAAGTAGAAACAAAATATTCTATGCATGAGTGACAGCACTTACTTCTGCCTTTGTTTCAAGGGCGACCCCGCCTCAGTTATTCAATCAAAGCATTGAAATCGGAGCAAGAAGATCCAACTTCTTCAATAGCCTTCCTGACCGTTTCTCCTAGCTTCCTTCCTCAAATCCTTCAGGTAAACCGGACCAACGTTAATTCACACCCTCTTTAATTGACCCAACAAGACTATATCCTAACCATTCAGATTCCTCTTCTACAGATTCATGGGTCACTTTATGTAAAGCAGAGGAATGATTTTCTGGAAAAAGAGTGTCTTGGGAACTTATAGTAGATTTCGTTGGAACTCTTGTCTCAGTACAGTAGCATAGCTTCTTGAATCTCTGTTTCTAATCGGAACAGGGGAACAACAAGAAGCTTGGAGTGGTCGTAGATTGTCTTTCTTTGGCTCATGAGGCTGCCTGTTAAAACGCTGAAGATTTGCCTGCAGCTTGTAGGAAACAAACCAAAGCCCCTTTTAATAAAATTTAATGACTAAAAGGAAGAAAATCATAAAAATCTGCCTTGTGTTTAAAAAAAATCTAGTTAGATCAAAGGAGAAGATATATTATATATTTATAGAAAGCTTAAAGTAGATAAATATCAAACATTGATTAAACATTTAACAATGCAAGTAGCAAGGTAAAAGTGCAGTCATATCAACCAGGACTTGTTATGAAGGAATAAATATTTTGGTGCTTCAAGGGTGGTTTTTCTTGAAGTTATGTGGAACCCATTAGTAGAAAAGCAAGCCATGAAGGCTAGGTTAAGAGAAAATTATCTACATTTACCATCTCATTACATCAGGGACAATGAAAGGGAGGAAAAACATTTTTGCCAAGTAGAGATAGAGCGATTGTTAAAGCTGATGTTTGATTGCGCAAACATAAATGGTAGTCATTAGAAGGTTATGTTTGATGTCCCAGACTGTAAAAAGATGATTCAACATGACGAACATCTGTTGTATTAAACTCAATCAATCTAGAAGGTCAAGGAAGGCAGCCACCAGCTGTCGCCGCCCAGCCACCAGCTGCATGCCGCCAGCTGCTAGCCGCCTTCACACTTGAAGGTTGAATTATCTTGTTTTGAATTTGTGTATAAATAGGTAGCTAAGCTTATGCTATTCTGTGTGGAGAGAGTAGAGAGAAACACTAGAGAGAAAGAGAGGGTGTGTATTGTAAGCTTTTCAAGTTGTTGTAAGCTATTTGTTCTTGAAATAAAACAGTGTGTTTTATCCCCTCCGAGTGTTTCAAAGCCACCACAAGTGGTTTCTCCTACCAACAATTGGTATCAGAGCCCCGTTCATCGGAAAACAGAATCATTTTTGGGATATATCCGAACTTTCAAAGTTGTCAAAAACACATTTTGATCATTCCAAGGTGTAGAGTTCATCCATACGAACTCACTGGTGCAAGAATCAGCTTCATTGGAGCAAGAGGTAGCCTACACGCGCCACCTGAAGATTCTGCTATTGTAGACCACGCGCCCAGAGGTAGACGACGACTGAAGTCCACGCACGCCATATCGAGCCGAGCCGAGCCGCCTAAGCTCCTCTAAAGCCGGGCCACCAGCCGCGCTGAAGAATATTCCCTAGAATATTCCCGATTCAACCCCAGCGAACCGCCCGACATAGAGAATCGGTTTTCAGACCGGTTCAGCCTATTGCTGACCCATTTTCAATAAAGTCAGACCGGTTCCCTACTATTTTGAGCATTCCGGATGCATCTACAGTGTCCGTTTTGCCAAATTCAACTCCCAGAAGGTGATATAGTCATTCAAGGAGCAAAATGACTACAGAAAATGCACATACACTCATCCTGAAGCTAACCAAAGACAACTATGATAGTTGGTGTATTAGATTGAAGGCATTTTTTGGTTCACAAGAGTGTATAGAGATTGTGCAATATGGTTATGATGAACCAGAGTCCAAAGAAGTAAAAGATACTCTACAAGAGGCAGAAAAGCAAGTTCTCAAAGCCAATAGAAAGAAAGACAACAAAACAAAGACCATCATTTATCAAGGTCTTGATGAAGCCATATTTGAGATCATTGCTTCCGTAGAAACATCGAAAGAGATATGGGAGGCACTCCAACAAAAATACAAAGGTGTTGAAAGAATCAAGAAGATTCGTCTCCAATCTTTGCGAGGTGAGTTTGAATTATTGCAAATGAAGGCCTCAGAATCTATTGTTGACTATCACACAAGAATTATGGTGATAGTCAATCAGATGAGAAGAAATGGAGAAGTCCTCACAGATGCTCGGATTACTGAGAAAATTTTAAGATCCCTAGATCCAAAATTTGATTTTGTTGTTGTAAACCCCGGGAAAAATAATAAATAAATAAAAGTGAAGGAATTCATGCATATGATTAAATAAAAACAGAAATTCAGAAATTTTTGAATATAAATTTTTGGGCGAAATAATTCGAGACATTATAATAAACCCGGTACTATTGAGGGTTAGATTTAATTGAAGAGAATAATGCACTTAAAGGAAAAGGGGGGTCTAAATGCAAATAAGGGAAAATATAGAGTATAAATACTCTCTCCTCACAAAAAAAAAATCTGTAGGAACGATAAGGAGAGAAAATAGAGAGTTTTATACCCATTCTCAAGAAATCAAGAGAGAAACACTAAAATTTTAAGAACCCATCCAAGATTAAGAGCTTAAAGATGGGATAAACACTTGAGAGCAAAGGATTACTAAGAAATTGAACAAGAAGAAAAGAAAAGAAGGAGTTGAGAATCTTGAACTGGTTGAAGATCAAAATCTTAATTTGTACCGGGTAAGGTATTCTAAACATGATCTTAAAAATATTCATTTTTAAATTCGATGAATAATTGATGCCTTGATATTGAATCATAGGTTAGGGTTCTTAGACATAAATTGGGAAAAAAGTACTTATTGTTGAGATTAAGTTAATTCATGTGTGTGGTATGTAGTTTATGAAAGTATTATGTGAAGGGGAGGGGGAGACGAATCTGGACAGACTTGTCTCCTAACTGTCGATGAGATTTCGGGTAGGAGGATAAGGGGATTAGGATCGGGTTCCCCATAGAAATTGTAGATTTGAATGTTAGCTAATCAAGGAAACTAGTCTTACTCAATTTGGAAATATAGAACTCCAGTTATGGGTTACCAACTGAGACTGAGTCGTGACTGATTATGTAGGGCAGTAGGACTAATTAGTAAATGAACAATTTTGACTATCTTGAAGGCAAAACTGGGTTCTCCTCCCTTAGAGAACTAATAGCCTCGTGTCTTAGCTTTCCAACGAGATCAATCTCAGTTAAAATGGAGTTTTAGAACTTTAGATATAGTTAAAAATCTGATGAGTGTTCAGACAGTAACAGTTGGAAATTGGACAGTAACAGTTCAAGGTCAAACAGTAACGGTTGGAAAGGTCAAACAGTAACGGTTGGAAAGGTCAAACAGTAATGGTTCAAAGTCAAACAGTAACGGTTCAAAGTCAAACAGTAACGGTTGGAAAGGTCAAACAGTAACAGTTGGAAAAGTCAAACAGTAACAGTTCAAAGTTAGATAGTAACGGTTGGAAAAGTCAAACAGTAACAGTTGGAAATTTGACAGTAACAGTTCAAAGTTAGACAGTAACAGTAGACTTTCACGTGAATACTATAAATAAGAGAATTGAGTCATACGAACACTTGTATATTGAGATATTAACTCTGAAAATATACATGATATATGTATGTATGTTATTATGAGGAAATGAACATGCATAGAAAGTAACATATGGGTAATGGATGAATATGAATTCTCTATAATATCAGCTTGAAAGAATCATAACCAAAACAACAAAAACTTGTGATTCAGGAGGAGCAACCAGGATTGGATCTTCTGTTAGGGGAGGTCGCGAGACAAGTGAAGCAGGTGCGTGATTTTCCCTCTTATTTGCACTTATACAATTTAGAATCCTTCTGGTGAATGCAATTATAATAAATATCGTGTTCAATGTAAATAAAGCCTAGTCTATTTACACGATTAGCTTCGGCTAATGGCATCCGTGATAGAATTGCCGGGATATGATTTACATGATTAGCTTCAGCTAATGGCATCCATGATAGGATGCCGGGATATGATTTACACGATTGCCGGGAAATGATTTACATGATTAGCTTCGGCTAATGACATCCGTGATAGGATTGCCGGGATATGATTTACAGGATTAAACCTTGCAACGTCACCCAATTTATGCAAGTAAATAAGATTATTCAATTAAGAATATACAAATGAGTGTTAATTGGGTTTAAAAGATTTACAAGCAAAATATAAGTTTTTGTTAGAGTTCTCATGGAGTCGATAGAAAGCTAATACTTCATTCGTATTCATTACATGAGCATACATATATTCTTTATCAACATAATGGTATGTTTATTTATGTAACAGGTCCATCAAACATCTAGGAAGATCATTAGTTTAAGACTCTACTTTGTGAAACTTATGTAAATATTTAACGTAAAACAAAAGGGAATCAACGTGTTTATGTAGTATACTTTTGTGCAAACCTTGATGTATTTATAAAGGTTCAGCTTAGCATGTAGTATCTTAGTTATTTTGTAATTAACCCTTTTGAAATATTTAAGAACACTTCTTATTTTGTAAATACTTTCTTTGCATGTTAGTACTCCTTTTCCTTTAAATTTTATGATATAATGTGTTGGACTATGTTCATATTGAACTTACTCGTAG
>Ga0325411_1008307_pt1 | contig 11247 bp, 5 predicted proteins | sample PopdelMetagenome_13_FD_206181 | JGI IMG/M metagenome (GOLD analysis project Ga0325411, IMG submission 206181) | Populus deltoides microbial communities from Bellville, Georgia, United States - Xylem-PdIQD-R4 | ecosystem: Host-associated > Plants > Phyllosphere > Stem > Wood/Secondary xylem...
ATCATAATATTTTTACCTAAATTTTTTTTTTACCTTTTCTTTTATTTTTGTGCTTATTTAGAATAAATATTAGTAATTACTCTAGAAGTAATCTAGATTTTTTCTTATTCTTTATCTAATTGGTTATGTTTTTTTTTTAACACCAATTAGAAATGGTTGATCACTTGGCTATGCTCTTAGTTATGATGTTTTAAAAGCTCTAGGTAAAGAGTTGGATAGGAAGTTAGTTAGTTATGTAATATGAAAAATATTATCATCTTATTTATCTTATATAAATAAAGTTTGTATTGTTATTTATTTTAAAATGATATGTGTTTATTATTCTTGGGATTATCTAAATCTAAGATTTTTACTATAAATTTATATTAAAGAGTGATTTTGAATTTAGGCACCAAAATAATCTAATCCTCACTTTGATAAAAAGAAAAAAAAAAAATATATATATATATATATATGACAACTAATATACTATAATGAATAGAAATAATACTGAGAAACATGAATATGTAACCACCAATTATATTCTCTATACATTCAAAGAGATGAGCCAATAATTGATAGCGTAATCTTGAATTGAGTTCTGAAATAAAAAATAATAAATACGCTACAATGGATAAAAATATAAAGATAATATATTAAGAGACACGTACACATCAATTCTATTATAAAATAGGCATCATTCAATTATAACATCCAATAACTATGAAATTCAATTCCCAATTAATCAAATATTAAAAGATAACATTGAAAAAAAAATCAATTATATAAAAGAATTCAAGAAAATATCAATTAAAATAATAAAGATAGAAATTGTAACAAAAATAAATTTTATATTTGATTGAATGGTGAAATTAAAAGATAAAATTAATTTTGCAAAGGGACAAAAAAATCAAAAGAATAAGGATCAAAATTAACATAAAAAGTAAAAATAAATATTTAATTGAATGGTGAAATTAAAAAGAGTGATAACATAAAAATAAAAACAATAGTTGAATAATTAAATTGTTGGGCAATGGGTTGACCATAATCTCTCTATATAGAGAAACACACACACTTATAGATTGCATGGCATTAAGAGTGTGTTTGGTATTGTGGTAGTTGTTGTGCTTGTGGTTTGAAAAAAATTATTTTATAAAAAGTATTTTTAGTTGAAGTTGATTTAAAAAAATGGGTGTTTGGTCAAAACTGTGGTTGAAATTGAGGTTGAAGAAAAAACAATTTTAATGTATTTGGTTAAGAATGCTTTTGAAATTGAGGTTATAAAATAATTTTAAAAAATATATATTAATATTGATGGTTTTTAATTTAAATATTATGGATTTAACTATTGCTACTACATCATGAAATAAATCACACTTTATATATCAAAAATTACTTTAACAAAAAACTATCTACAATTCCATTACGTACAAAATTCATCCGACAAGAACTACAAAATTAAGTAAAATATTATCAAGAATAAAATTAAGATTACAGTACGAGTAAATTTAATTCACCTTAAACTAATTTAAAAAAACAAAAAAAATTATTATTCACGTGAACAATGCGAGTAAAATCAATTAACTGCGCTGGTTTTTCAAGAAAAAAAATCATGTTCAGTGAATTGTGGAGGCATGCTCTACTATTTGCAAAAATTTAAAAAAAAAAAGGAAAAACCTGTTTGGCTCCACTGTTCACTAAACAGTAAAGCACGAATCAGGATTTTGGCCGCAGGAAGCAACTCCTAACTGCTTTCTTTTTTTTTTTTGTTTTAAATGCAGCAAATTGTAGAACCCATAAATAATAACACACGTTTATTAATTAACCAAACAGCTTGTTGGATGAAATCGGAGGAAACATGGAAGCTATCACATTGACAAACGCTTTCTAATTTTCTTATATCATCAAATCCCTAGCTTTTATTCCATAGAAGGAAAATCATATTTTCATAAAATAAAATACATATAATAGTACCAAAATTCTGTAATCACTATTATACGAAAAGTAATGATTAATTCCAAGAGAAACCAAAAGGTCCAAAACTTAGAATAATAATAAAAAAAAAAAATCGAATGGGTCACAAATCTAAGCCCATGCACGCTTTTTTTTTTTTTTTTTAACATGTTGGAGTTAACCACTGCCATTCTAAACACATGAATGCCAATAACATCAATTTTCATTGTCAGAAAAGGCATTCTATCTCATCAATTATTTCCTCTCTCAAACGTAAATTAAATAAAAAATCATTTAAATATAATCGCTACAAAAAAAAAATAAAGATTTAAATTTAACACAAATTATAGCAACAAATAAAAAATCCCCTCAACCAACCAAGACTTCAAAAGTACAATCTAATAAAAAATCATAAAACCAATCTAACACTTCAAAAATATCATTTAATGAAAGTCCTTCCAAACAATCCAAGACTTCAAGAATGCCATTGAATGAATAATAATGATTAATAAAACCACATTTTGTTAATGGATAAAAAATGATTTTTGAAATAAACGCTGCTGCAGCAATAATTGTTTTCTTTAACTTAGATGTCTGTGAAAAATAATTTTATTTTGAAAAATATTTTTTAAATTGCTGAAAAATAAATTATGTTTTGATATTTGACAATATCATAAAAAATAAATTATGAAAAAATAAATTATTTTCTAATGTTTAAATAAAAAATAAGATACAAATCATCTTATAGACTTCATATATATATATATATATATATATATATATAAAAGTTGAGAAATAACACATTTTTGATTTACTATCTTTTTAAAACAGTACAGTTTTTATTTTTATAAAAAAAAATTTAGTGTTTGAAGAACATTGATAATAAATTTCTTTGATTATTGTATAATATATGATTATTTTTAAAATATATGAACATTGATAATAAGTTTTTATTTTTTAAATACATGATTATTGTATAACATACCATATTTTGTATTCAAATGTATTTTTTAGCAATAACATCTAAATTAAAGTATTATACGTAACAATATATCAAATTAATATACTTGTGTATTAATATGTCCTAATATATTATTTCCTATATAAATATATTAGTAATTTGTTGTTTTTTTAATAATATTATATTTTCCAAAATTTTATTACTATATTATTGTTTTTATATATAAAAATAATAAATAGTTGTACCATTTTAGTTTTTAAATCTTTTATTAAAAATATTTTCCGTTTTTTTAAATTGAAAAACACTTTTCTCCATCTCAAACTTATTATTTTCTTGATTTTCTTAAAACAGGAAACTTCAGTAACCAGTTTTTCATAATATAATCAAATATAATCAAACATGAAAGAGCTAGGAAAGTGCTTTACAGAAAAACACTTTCCAGCAAACAAGACCTTAAAAACAATCTACTTTTCAAAAATCATAAAATATCTTGAACTTCCAGATTATGCACGATGATAACGACTTACATTGAATATCATGCATAAATAGCTAGCCTTCACAGGCATCTGGATTTTAGAAGACTGCGTAACTGGACAACAGGCATTAGCTACCCAATCGTAGGACAAATTTTTAGTGTCGTGCAAATATCATACAAATAATTCTCGGCATGTAGAGTAGAGCAAGCTCATTAACAACACATAATTTTCAATCTCTAAAGCATTTTCCTAGCTGGTAAGCCTGTAGGATTCTGGACAGGGTAGCCATTCTGAGGTGTAATTATTGACCTTTATGCAGATCCAATCGTTTATGCCAAAATTAAATCCAGAACACATTAAAACCGGGGAAAAAAGAAAATGAATTAAAACCTCATTCCTGGTAGATTCACAGATCTCTAAAGCCTAAACACTCGGAGTACCTCCAAACATGGCGGAACAAGATGTAGAGCACAAATTCTGTCATTTATTCTTCAAATTACCCTACATACCATCTTGTCCAACCAAAAATGTTGAAGCTCTTTGCATACGATTATTATTAGTCCACTGTCTATCCATCACTTTCTGATAATACAAAATAAGCAGATGTTAGGTCCTGCTGCTCATCCCATGAGCCTCAAGCCTACTGGAAAAAAAAAAAAAACAATGTGCAACCTAATTACCTCAATTTGACATAATAGAGCCTCTAAAAAATTGCCACATCCAAGTAATCCCCAATCTGCATAAGTGAAATACAAGTTAGTGACATTCAAATATGGTTATGATACAGTTTGTGAGAGAGGACCATCTTGGTTTACCTGGAAGCCAAGCTGAGCCAATGCTTTGTTGTCATCGAATTTCCCATTTCTATGAGAATTGGTCTTGCCCACCTTCATCAAGCAATGTAGAATTCACAATCAGATGAAAATAGAACTTTAAGGCACGTCTCATTATACCTCAAGCAGGACAGCAGGCATGCATTAATAAAGCTAAAATGAATATTAAGATTATATTCACCCATCCAACAGATGCTTAAATGCAAAAATGAAATACAAGGACATAAACTGACTCTGGAGAAAAGGGGTCATGTAACATATAAATGTGATATGAGATCTACACATAATTTTTTGGGATGATAGCACTGAAATGAAACATGGAAAATAGCATGATTTGTTCTTACTCTTGGTGATACCCACCGAGAAAAGATGACAAACATGATTATAGCCAAAGAACATTGAAATGATGCTTTTGCACAAGCCATGGGTTGATATGTCACCATAAGCTTTTGAAAGATGGGGGAGGCGATAGGAGATGGCTTGTGCATTCAGCATATATGAATCAAAAAAGAAAAAGAAAAAATCTCCTCACATACACAGTGCACAGAGAGAACTAACCTCTCGTACTACAAAACGACCATTTTTATCAGGATATACAAAAGCAAAGGACAGTCTTGCATCTCTTCTCCTAGCTGCTGGAGTCACCTCTTTGACCTGTGAAAGAGATGGGATAAAAATGGCGCCAAAAATACTAGAACTAAAACACTCAATGCAGAAAATAGCATGCATCACCACTGAAAATAAGAAACAGTTGACTTGGCATAGGCATGAATAGTGCATTCATGGAAGAAAACAAAAATTAAGAGACTGTTCTCATGAATTCTCAAACACCAAATATGTTTAGTCAATACCATTTCAAGAGCATCCATGACCCCAATTTCTAATCTCATTACATCTCTGCACAGAATAATATCGCAAAGAAACAGATTCTGCTCTGTGGATAGCTAAACCACACTTCCTCCAGGATGCAGGACCTTAGAGAAAACCATGATGGGTAGTTTTACAACCTTAATTTCTAATCTGGTTTTATCTTATGAGTAATTGCTTCTGAAAAAACAATGAGATGCCACATGGACACCAGCAGATAAACTGCCCCGGGGAAAAAAAGAAATTTATCACATAAGATTCCAGTGCTATCCCCGAAAAAGTAGTGGAACCCCTCCCCTTTCTTAGAAAAGGAAAGACAAGAGCTTCAAACTTCCAATTGCGAGTATCAAGTATCCAAGCTGATTGTCTTTTATGTATATCTTATTCTAAGAACTCATGACATCTGAAAATAAAGAAATAAGAACAGACTGAAAGGAAACCCAACGCAAAAGCATTTGGATGCTTCACAACCTTGGGAGAGCATTCACTCCTAGGCCATCGCCCATAAACGACAAGCCACTTCCCATTCAACGTGTATAAACAAGGCAATACAACATCTTCTCAACTTACCAGATCAGTTAACTCGCGAAGCGTGGCATCCTTCCACGTATAAATTTGAACCTCATCTTTCGGCTCCTTGCCTCTCACTGCAAAATCCTCGTTGCTATGATGATCTCCAATCTGCCAGGAAATTCAGTAAGTCACAAGGTACAGTTCAATTTCTATAAAGATTATTACAATTTGTACCAAAACTTAAACATACCTTAGTGAAAACCCGAAGCAATAGGGGACATGTCTGCATATTAAAAAACAAAAAAAAAATAATTAGAGAGGTGTAGTACATTTGCAACCCTAGAAAAATCCAGAAAGGGAGAAAGAAACGTGTACCTTCTCACGATCAATAGGAGGAGGAGGAGGAGGAGGAGGAGGAAAAGCTCTTGCAGTAAGAGCAAATGGTCTACCTCCTTGTCTCCTCTGCATTTCTGCCATTCCCGCCATCGATCGTTTTTTTTTTTTTTTTTTTTGTTTCCCCTTGCAGACACTCTCAAGAGAACAGTAGGGAAGCTTCCTCGTGTTTGCTCCTTCGAATTGATAAAGTGAATGATAGTATGAAATATAATTTGGGTTTTGGGTCTGGGCTGGAGAAGTCTCTCCACAAGCTAAATCTACTTCGAATGTAGCCCATTGGATCTGTGACTTTATTTTTAGAAAAGTAACTACATCATTATCGGCATGCATGCATGCATTGCATTGGGGGTTGAATTAATTTTTTTTAAAGGAAAAAAATATCAAGTTATTACCTAAAATAAAGAAAAAGTTTTAATCATGAAATCAAAATTTAATGTATTTTCAATAACATTTTTTAAAAATATTTAGAGGTGATATATAGATGATATTTTTTAAATATTTAGAGTTGATTTATCAACATCTTTTTTTTAAAATATTAAAATAACAATATATTTTATTTAAAATACAAAAAATTTCCATGTTTATATTAACTTAGATCCTATTGAAACTAAACCTGATTGAAACACTAAAAAACCCAGCAGATAATGAGTAGGTCACAATGGGAAAGATAACTTCGACGCTCCATCAAACTAGATGAGCGAAATTTCTTTTGAGAAATAATTATGCTGAGAATATTTACATCGACGTTGCGGCGAAAGCCCAGCAGGCAAAACCTTCTAATTCCTTGGATCAGGATACAAGAAGCGTTGCTTCCCAGCCAAGAGGGACAAGCATCTACTTGATGAAATATGAGCCGCCTGGAATACATGGTGTAATGGAAGAGACCCTCACCTACTGTACAGTTATTCTCATGATGAATACACAACAACGATGCCAACCCCTAGCTCTCAGAACATTACATCCAGCCAAGCTGCTACACAGCCCAGAAACCCATCTTGGCATCTTTCTGCCATTCTCCCTCCATAAATCAGGTAAATTTGGTAGCTCCAGGCTGCAAGCAGTTTGATTTAAAAAGTAAGATTTTTTCGAATAGATGAAATGAAATAAATTCTTGTCAAATCCCAATGCTCCAAACAATCTGTAAATGATTTAAAAAGAGTCAGAAAATTTGTTGTGTGAATTAGGTTTCGTTCTTGTACCACTGTGCAAGATCTAGGGTTTTCTCTCGTGTTTCCTTTATTTTCCTTTTCGGTTTTGTCTTCATCTCTTTTCATCCTTTGATCCTCTGGTTTTTATTTAATTTCTACTTGCGGCCAAAGGTATAATTATTGAAAATGAAGAAAATATGTGTCGTATTTTTACCAAGAAAGCTTGATAAAGTTTCTCAAAACAAATTAATGTTCATGCAATGCAATTCTTCAAACAAGTTCAGAGAAGTAACGAAAAACCTCTCTTTAGACGGTCAAAAGTACGTAAATGGTTTATGCTGGCTGCATGCGCTTTGGCCATTTCAGGCCTTCTTTTTCTTACCCGAGTTTGTTTATTTTGGCCATGTTAATTATGATCTAGAAAATCTTTGACTGTACCATTGTGATTTCATTATTTCTCGAGGCCACTCTTGCCTATTGATGAAATTATTCGTGGAAGAAAATCTGATTTTGTAAAAACTTGCAACTCTTCTGGTTTTGGTTTAATTTCACGTTGAATAGCATACACACAATTGATTGGTAATTCTGATTAGGCTTTCATGTAAAGGAGTAAAGATTTTTACTGTGATAGAAAGATATCATAATAAAATATTACACTACCACTATTTTTATATTTACCGACAGAATTTTCTGTCGATATTTATACTATCATTCCGTTGATAATTAATTTACCAATGAACACTGACGGATATGCTCCGCCGGTGAATCTTCTATCGGTAATTTTTATTGAGGTGTTTTACCAATAGATAATTAAATATTAATATTTTTAATCATTTCATCGGTGATTCCGTCTGTAATATTTAATTTAAATTTTCAATTTAATCAAAAATTTTCAGAAATTGCCAAATATCACCGACGACTTTTCAATCCGTCGGTAATATTTAATTTAAAAGTTTAATTTAATCAAATTTTTTTAGAAAACCACCAAATAACATAGATGAATTTTCAATCTGTCGGTGATTTTGTCTGTAAAGAATAGTAATTAACAGTGCAATTGGGAAGTGAACAACTCCAGAGCTCTCTAGAACCGATAGAATTTTTTGGTGGTGATTCCCTTTGTAAGTGACATGATGAACAATATTCACAGTTTACCAATAATTTTATAGATGGATTTTACCGACGGAGTTTATTTCATCGGCAATTCTGTTGGTATAAATGACACATCATCATTTTTTTACTTTGTTTTAATTATTTTTTCCAACTGTAATTTTCTCGGTATATACCGATGAAATATGTTCGTCAGTAAATTGTTGGTAAACAGTGAACATTGTTCATTATGTCAATTACAAGGAAATCACCAACGAAAAGTTTCGTTGGCATTTTTCAAAGAGCTCTGGAACTATTCACTTCCCAATTGCACTGTTAATTGTTGTTCTTTACAGACAAAATCACCAACGAATTGAAAAGTCATCGTGTTATTTGGTAGTTTTATGAAAAATTTCAATTAAATATTATAGATGAAATCACCGACGAATTGAAAAATCATCGGTGATATTTGGTGGTTTCTAAAATTTTTTTATTAAATTGAAAATTTAAATTAAATATTACAGATGGAATGATTAAAAATATTAATATTTAATTATCCATCGGTAAAACGCACCAATAAAAAGTCTAAAATTCCTAATTTCACAACAGACGGGGATCATTTATTATTCTTCTTCTTCCCCATATGTAAAAAACATCAATATCTATTTCTTTCTTTTCTCTTCTCTTCTCAACTCCTTCTCTTCTCCTCCATGCTTAGGTATGTCTTCTTCTCCTTTCTTCTTAGTTTTTTTAATTAATATACTTTATGAATTTTTTTTCTCTTCTTAGTTTCACTTACAACTACATTAAGGTAAGATTTTTTTTCTTTTTCTTTTCACTATATTTGTTTTTTTAATTTTTTTTGTTCTTAATAATTGTATGTTGTTGTAGGATTTTATTTTCATATGAGATCAATTTTTAGTTGAATTTATTTTTTCATTTTATTTATTTGTTGCAAATTTGTTTGAGTTGATTTTGTTTTTCTTTTTTCCAAGTGTTTTGAGTATTAAAGAGTGTTGATTTATATTAATTTAATTATTTTATAATTTTGTAAAATGGATTTTTTAAAATATTTTAAAATAATTACCGACAGAATTACATACGAAAGTAATTTTTTTTGCATGCTTTTTTTCCATTAGTAAATCTACTGGTAATAATATTTTTCTATTACCAACGAACTTACCGACAGATAAAAAATTACCGATAAAAGATTGACTGACAGAACATTTTTGTCATTTGTTGGTAATTAATTACCAATGGAATGATAGTACAAATACCGACGGAAAATTCCATCGATAAATATAAAGATTGTGGTAGTGTGTGGAGACAAAGACAAATTCATGGAGTTTGGTAAAGCAATTAGAGATACTGTCACCTTTACGGATCATTCAAAGGTTGCAATCAAAGAAAAATGTATGATTTTAATTAAGTTGAAAGATGGAATTCATCAATTATTGGTGATATCTATTATATACCAACAATGAAAATGCAATATATTAATCTTATGACAATTGTTGGAGAAAGGGTATGAGATTAATATCAAAATCATACTTTGATATTACTTAACACTAAAGGAGCTATAATTTAAAAGGTAGTCATAACAAAGATGTTTGGAAACTTCAAGTAACCAATAATTAAGGAGTTTGAGATGATTGATATTGATCTCATGTCCTACTACTTAGAGATTGAGATCAAACAAGGAAAATATAGAATCTTTGTGAATCAAGAGAAGTTTGCAAAGGAGGTTCTCGAGAAGTTCAAGATGGAGGATTGTGCAAGAGTAAATACTTTGATTGAGTGTGGAGTAAAGATGTCAAATAATGATGAATGAGAGAAGATAAACTCTACAACATTCAAGAGCTTAGTTAGGAGTTTGAGATATTTGACATGTACTCGTCCATATATTCTTTTTATAGTAAAACTTGTGAGTAGATTTACGAAGACACCATCTATGACACACTTCAAAGCATTATAGTGAATTCTTGAGCATATCAAAGGTACAGTTGATTTTGGTTTGTTCTATGATTATTCTAATAGCTTTGAACTTATAGGTCATAATGATAATAATTGGGTTTGAGATATGGCTGATAGAAAGAGCACTATCAATTTTGTTTTCTACATGAGCGACACAACATTAACATAAAGTTCAAATAAGTAATCTATAGTCACTTTGTCAACATGTGAAGCTGAATATGTAGCTACTATATCATGTGTTTATCATTCCATGTGACTAAGAATATTATTGAAAGAATTGCCAGAAGAGAACCTACGAAAATTTATGTAGACAACTCATCAACCATTATTTTAGCTAAAAATCCAGTTTTCATGACAAAAGTAAGCTTATTGATGCAAGATTTTATTATCTAAAAGATTGCATTACAAACAAGAAAATTGAAGTTAAGTGTGCGAAGACACAATACCAAGTTGTGGATATCTTCACAAAGCCATTAAAAAGTAATGTTTTTTATTTTTTTATCAAAATGAGAGATATGTTGGGAGTTATTAAGAGATCAAGTTTAAGAAGAGGTGTTGAAAATTAAACTCAATTTCTGGTTTTTTTTGAAAAATAGAGATACCGGTCCACCGGTTGGGAATCGGTCCACCGGTTCAGTCGGCAGACTATAATTTTTGTTCAAATTAGGATTTTTTTTGTATTAGTTTAATTCCTTGATTGTTTAGAATTTTATACCTATAAAAAGCTTGTGATTCAGTATTATTAAGTAGTACAAAAAAAAAAGAATAACTAGAAGAGCTTAGAGAGAAACACTTAATAAAAGTATATTTTCCTCTCCATCTTCTTCTTGTTCTTAAGTTTTTTAACTTTGCATTAATGGTTTTATCTTATACCACATTTATCTTTCTTCCAACATATTCATCCACCCTAAAGTCCAACAATTGTATAGAATATAATTAGGAGTCGAAATTTTAATTGAAATTGTCTGACGTATCATCCGTTTCACTAATTATTCAATGAGTTTGATTTTCTTCTTTTCATTTACCGTGGCCTTTTAAATCCTTCTTGTTTTCAATATATT
>Ga0325411_1008309_pt1 | contig 11246 bp, 18 predicted proteins | sample PopdelMetagenome_13_FD_206181 | JGI IMG/M metagenome (GOLD analysis project Ga0325411, IMG submission 206181) | Populus deltoides microbial communities from Bellville, Georgia, United States - Xylem-PdIQD-R4 | ecosystem: Host-associated > Plants > Phyllosphere > Stem > Wood/Secondary xylem...
TTTTTTTGAAATAGACAAACCCTATCTACAGTAAGAATCACACGTGCGCCACACGTGCTGGAGGCGCTGGTCCCCTCTTTGTCTTCAAAAATTCAAAATCTCCTACACAACATGAAGTCCTTCAAATTTACTCAACTCTAAACTCTTGTCTCTCTGTCTCCTCCACTTCACTCTCTCTCTATCCTTTTTTTTTTTTTTTGTAACATTACAAAAAGTGATTTGGTTCTAATAATCTTCTTAATTGCTTCCGTTTCTCTCTCTAATCCAAAACGTTTCAATTTGAATTTCTTTTTCTTATTTCGCCCAGAGAAAGCAAAAAGGGGGCAAATAAATCAAGAATCTCTCTCTTTATAGAAATACAGAAACGGAGAGAGGGAGAGGGAGTGTGTGATATGAACAACGGAATGGGAAGGCAGAGATCTCATCATCAAAGACAGTACTCATCTTCTGATAACAACAGCAACAGCAACAGCAACGGCAACGGCAACGGAATGTTTCTGGAAAATGGGAGATGGCTTCAATCTGCTGGTCTTCAGCACCTTCAAAATAACAACTCTTCCTCCTCCTCTTCCTCTTCTTTAATTCCTCCTCTTCAGGTTTTATTCCTTTCCCCTGATCTTTTAATTTCTTCTTCTTCTTCTTCTTCTTTTTATACTTTTCCCATTTTGCTTTGAGTCTACTCTCTTTGTTTGCTTTCTCATAAAACAACGGGGCTAGTACAAATTTTGAATCTTGGAGTGTTTTGTGAAATGTTATTGGTTTCTTAAGGATTTTCTTTTTTCTTTTTCTATATATATATTTGCCTTAGATCGGGAGTTGACTATAATGGGTGTTCGATGGAATGGAAAATACAGATCTGGTCCTTTTGATTCCCTTGCTAATGCAAGTAAAGTAAAGAGAACATGAGTAAAACTGAACAGAACTTCTTTTTTCTTTTTATTTTTTAACAAAATGGTGATTTTCCTTTATTGGGTGCTGCTGTGTCTCAACAATGGTGGAACTGGATGCAGGACTATAATCTCTATGGTGGTGGAGGAGGAGGGCAGGCATTGAGAATGTATGGGAATGCGCAAAGCAGTTTTAGTAGGGGAAATGAGTTTTATTCGGAGCCAACAACACCTCCTGTTAGTTCAAGAGCTTCGAGCCGGAGGAAGAATGGGGAGGACTCACTAAATGAGTTCAGTCCTGGGCTCTTAGATCTGCATTCTTTTGACACCGAGTTGCTTCCCGAGGTGGGTAACCTGTCATTTTCTAGTGATTCAGTAATGCGGTTTTGGATGTTTGAGTGATTTGTACGTTAATGGGGCATCCAACAATTGCATCTATCCATCTTCCAATCAATTAAACTTCTACTTTTTCCATTTTTTTTATATTTTCTTTTTTACCAATATGGAATGAATTTGAGCTTGAATATTTGCACTAGCATCGAACTCTTCTGTTTCAAGAATCGATGTTCTAGCTACTTTCAAATTTATAAATGCTTCTAAACGATATTCTGATTTATGGGTTCGGTGGCTAATGAAGAACATCTTGTGTTGCATCTAATAAAAGATTTTTAAATCCCAAGCCCTTATGACTCTTTTGTGCATATTTGGATTTGGAAAACATTTCTTGAAAAATAGAGAAGAGCTTTACGTTTTTTTAAACCAGTTCCATTCATAACCAAACACTTGCATTACATGGATTTTGTGATTTTCCAAAAATTGAAAATACAATTAAAAAATGAAAAGGTGAATCTTCTTTATTTTGTTGACATGCGCACAAACTTTTCAAAAGAAGTTGAAGGTAGTATACATGTCGTTGCATCAAGAAACAATGATGATATTGTGCCGGCTCTTTAGCACTCCATCACATTCACACAATACGCTTTGCTCCTTAGTCTTGAATAAATAATTTGGGATTTCACAATGCAGTTTGGTGCTATGACTTTTTCTCCATTTTTATGCTAAGCTTTCTGTATTTCATGGTTAGTTGCAAGTTCCAGGCTTGTATGATGGTTCTTCTCTTTTTCATCCTGTTCGAGGAAGAAGCTTTGATGATTCTTACCCTTACATTTCAAACAATAAACAAACTGGCAGAGCTCCTGGCTTGCCTGATAACAACCTCCTGAAAAGCTTTGTTGCAGACAAAGAGAAGACAAGTTCTGTTGCAAAGATCAAAGTAGTGGTATGTTTCTTTTTTGGTGTTGTTTCGTTTACCTGTATTTGTTGACATCTCCCCTGTCTTAAATACAATGCTTACCAGGTTAGCCATTGTTGGCAGCTTTGTGAACCTTGATAATTCTCTCCGCATTTCATTTATAGAGGAACATGATTTACTGGCAGTGTTAATAATGTTTCTTCTTAATGCAGCATCTGACTTGCTTGTAAGAATGTCTTTAAACATTAATATTGTTATGACAAGTGATGTTTTCTAATGCAGGTGCGCAAGAGACCATTGAATAAAAAGGAACTGGCAAAAAATGAAGAAGATATTATAGACACACACTCCAATTCTCTGACAGTTCACGAGACTAAACTTAAGGTAACTGTTACAACACTTTTGAAGAAGTCAGATAAATATTAGGCAAATCACTGACAGCTGATCAAGGATCTTTGTCTCCCAATTGGTCCTTGACAATATAAAATGAATTAACACAGGATGAAGTTCATCAAACAAAATAGTTGGGCCAAATTCATCAATGAAGACATTTAGGAGTAGATATTAGATACATAAAACAACAAGAAAAGAGGTTCAAATGCAATCTTAATGGCCACAGTTCTCCTAATGATTATTTTAGCCTTATCTATAAGAACCTTGATTTTTCCATTTTTTGTTCAATTTGATGTTTTGCTCTCCCCTGTTGTTTATTGATATTTCAATTAATAATTCTTCTATAGATTTGTAGAGTTTTTTCCTATGATAAGTGTCTTGGTAGTAATTCTGGATATCAATATTCAACAGGTTGACCTAACAGAATACGTTGAGAAGCATGAATTTGTCTTTGATGCAGTGCTCAATGAGGAGGTCTCGAATGATGAAGTGAGGAAAATTCTCTTCATAATGAACTAATGAATTTCATAATTTCATAATAATGCTAGTGTTCTCATAGCTTATGCGGGATTTACTTAATCTCTTTAGGTTTATCATGAGACAGTGGAGCCCATAGTTCCAATAATTTTTCAACGGACCAAAGCAACTTGCTTTGCATATGGGCAAACAGGTGAATTGCTGTCTCTGAAATATAAGATGGATGCTTTTACACGCTTGCTTTTGGACACATCTTTTTTTTGTTGTTGTTGAATCTAGCAAATTCTAATATAATAATTCTTTGTTGTTGTGTTCTTTTTCTACTTTTTTATAACTTTTCTTGGCAAGTTTATTCCATAATCCTGTGATTTTGTACTGAGGATTAATGTTTTTTGTATTTGCTCTTGAATTACCTAACTTTGATATGTTTTGTGCCTTCTCTTTATCACAATGCTTGATGACTTGATGGATAAACAATTTGGACTTTATCATTATGTATTTTCTTTTGTTGCTTTATGTATTTTTCATTTTGTATGGCCTGCTCACATCACAGTGATTTGCTCTAAAATTATTAAAATCAAAATCACAAATTTTGTTTGCACCTGCTAGTTTATAACGTCTTCCACCCATGTTGGTGAGAACCTCATATCATTTAACACAACTAGATTGTTGCTGTAAAACCAGCTTACTTGTTTTTTTTCCCCTTATTCAGGGAGCGGAAAAACCTATACTATGAAGCCTTTGCCCCTTAAAGCATCTCGAGATATCTTGAGGTTGATGCATCATACTTACAGGAACCAAGGGTTTCAGCTATTTGTGAGCTTCTTTGAAATTTACGGAGGAAAACTATATGATCTTCTAAGTGATCGGAAGTTAGTTGACCTGCCCTTTCCTTTTCTTTTACATACTTTTCACTTTCTGAATTTGCTTAAATTTGAGACGTCTCTTTGTGCAGAAAACTTTGCATGAGAGAGGATGGTAAGCAGCAGGTTTGTATTGTGGGTTTGCAAGAGTACAAAGTATCAGATGTAGAGACCATTAAGGACCTCATTGAGAAGGGAAGTGCCACAAGAAGTACTGGCACAACTGGTGCAAATGAAGAATCCTCCCGTTCACATGCCATACTACAGCTTGCTATCAAGAGATCAGTTGATGGCAATGAGACAAAGCCTCCACGCCCCGTTGGCAAGCTCTCCTTCATAGATCTTGCAGGAAGTGAGCGTGGTGCAGATACCACAGATAATGATAAACAAACAAGGTATGTCCACTCCCTTATCTTGGTGGTATTTTTTTGCCACTGTTGATCATACAAGTTGGGCAATTTAAGGTTTCTGTTTCATATTATGATAGTGAGGAACACTCAGGAATATAATGCATATGGAGCTCAGTGTACCATTCGGAAATAGTGTTTGGCATGAGATATTTTTCCATGTGCAGCCTTGCATTATCTTAGGGAAGTAGAAATTGATATTTTCACTGATCATACTGGATTGAACAACCAGCCAATAAAAAAGGGATTGTTTAATCAATTGCTTGATAATAAAATTATCCTTGGGGAATATAGTTACAAGGCAATAAGAAATGTAGATATTTCAATGTTTTCTATTGTGTTTTATTTATGTAATCTGTCCCTTTCACCACTTAATGACTTGTAAAGTTGATTTCTATTTCATAGTGTTTTCATCTCTAGTGTTCAGTTCATGGTTTACTGACCTTTCTTTATATGCTTTACTGACCTTTCTTTAATTTGGGTGGGTGGGTTTGTTTGATTTGGTTGTTTCATATATATGATGCAGGATGGAAGGTGCAGAGATTAACAAGAGTTTACTTGCATTAAAGGAGTGCATAAGGGCACTTGACAATGACAAGAGTCATATTCCTTTCAGAGGCAGTAAATTAACTGAGGTTCTAAGGGATTCTTTTGTTGGCAATTCACGCACTGTTATGATATCATGCATTTCACCAAGCTCAGGATCATGTGAGCACACTCTTAACACCTTGAGATACGCTGACAGGTACATGAAAATGATTTCAGTTGCAAAATGTTTATGGTATGATTTAATCTGTTGCAAATCTTTCATACTGAATTTGCTAAGTTTTCACTCCAGGGTGAAGAGCCTTTCAAAAGGGAATGCTTCTAAGAAGGATGTTTTATCCTCAACTTTAAACCTAAAGGAATCAACTACTGTTCCCTTGTCCTCAGTTTTACCTGTTGCATCCACATTTGAGGACGATGCAAATGATGCATGGCCAGAACAAGATGAAAGAGATGATTTTGATGCATCAGAAGAAGATTCTTATGAACAGGAGAAACCAATATTGAAGGAGAATGGGAAGCTAGAGCCATACAATCTTTCCATTTCAGAGGATAAAATACAGAAACCCAATGGTCAGACAAAATGGAGGGATATGCATTCAGATAATGATTTGAATGTGTTGCTACAGGTGATTTAGAAAAGAATAATTACTTAATGCATAAATTCTTTGAATGTGCTAAAACTGAAATTTGTTAACATTATTTTCTGTTGCATGCTCTCAGGAAGAGGAGGATCTTGTAAATGCTCATAGAAAACAAGTGGAAGAGACTATGAACATCGTGAGAGAGGTCTGTGATCTGGCCAGAGCATTCTTCATTCATTTTTTATTAGTACTGGTTTTGAAGGAAAAAAAATGTCCAAGGGCTTGTTACGAGTGAATATAAATGTTATTTACAATCTCGCAGGAGATGAACCTGTTGGTTGAAGCAGACCAACCAGGAAATCAGCTCGATGATTACGTTGCTAAACTGAATGCCATTCTTTCTCAGAAGGCTGCAGGTATACTGCAGTTACAGAATCGTCTGGCACACTTCCAGAAGCGTTTGAAGGAGCATAATGTTTTATTATCTTCTTCTGGCAACTAGATTCATGTGGAAGTGCATGCAGTTATTACCAATGGATGCTTCTTTTATTAGCTATTGCAATATTACTGGCCTGGTTGTGGATTTGGTTACACAGTGCTCGAAATCTGGCACCTCATGCAGCAGTTTGTTGGATGATTCACTGGCCATTATGCTCTATGTGGTTTTAGGGGTTGGAGATTGAGAGATCAAAAGGATACCGTTAATCCTTCACATGATACTGTCTACAATTTTTCGTCCTCATTCTCTCCAACAAGTTATAAGTAAGCTATAGGGTTTACATGCCCATCTGGCATGCTTTTGTAAAGCTATGGAGCAGTGTAATTAGATTCATTAATTAAATTAAATACTTCCTGCCTTCTATTCATTAATGTAAAATTGCTTCTCACTCTTGTTTGCTGCTATACCAAGTTATGTTTGAGTGTTTTGGAATTACAGCAATTTTTGTTTTTTTTTTATATGTTTTACTTGATAAAACATTAAATTAATATTTTTTTAGTGTTTTTTTATTTATTTATAATTTCGATGTCCTGATGAAAAGAAAAAAAGCAATCTAAACCTTGATATAAAAGTCCTAACCAATCCAAGGGCATTCTTTGCCCATCGCAAATTCCTGCTCAAACAGTCTTAACTAACTCTCAGGCAAAAAAGGTCATTATAGTCATATCGGACTCCCTTTCCCGCCACTTCCCATCCTTTTCTGTTAATAGAATTCGGCAGCCCACTCTTCACTTCTGCTCTCAAAAACGAAGGAAAACCACAGAGAAGGGAGGTAAGAAAGAGAGAGAGACTGAAGGAAAGAGCTAGAGAAGATGTTGACATCGATCTTTGGAATAGGAAACATTAGGAAACTGAGCCTTCTTGTATTAATTCTTTGCATTTTGATCTCTGTCAAGAACCAAAATGCAGAGATCAAGAAGAGCTCGTCATCATCAAAAACTGCAGTGAAATGGCCATATTCATCTTGGGATTCCTTTCCTTCCGTATACTTGTCTCCTTTGACATCTATGGAAGACGATGATGAAGAAGTATCATGGCATTCAAACCGGTCTCTTGAGTATGATTTCTATCGTGATTCGTGCCCACAGGCAGAAAGAATCATTCGCAGGGTGGTTCATGAGCTTTACAGAGTCAACTCCAGTGTAGCTCCTGCTCTTCTAAGGCTCGTGTTTCATGATTGTTTTATTGAGGTAGATGATTTCGATCTTTCTTTTTGTTGATTCCTAGGGGGTTAGTCACTGCTTAATTATTCATCATGTAGTACGACGAAGGTTTTAATTTTTCAGCTTTGGTTGGCAATTCTTTCATGGTATCTTTTGCTTACAAATCTTGATCGAAGACTATTTTGATGTTAAGTTCTTTCTTGTGGATTTTTGTTTCGGAAGCTTTCAGATTTGAAGTGATTCTGATTAAGTAAAATTTCGTCTATGTTTCAGTGATCTTCGTTTTTATTACAAGTAGACCTGAGTTCTTTTGTGAATCTTTTCAGGGGTGTGATGCATCTATTTTGTTGGATGCTGCTACAGGCATTGATTCCGAGAAAGACTCTCCTCCCAATAAAAACTTGAAGGGATTTGATATAATTGACAAAATCAAATCAAAGATTGAAATGGTGTGCCCAGGAGTTGTTTCTTGTGCTGATATCGTTGCTTTAGCAGCCAGAGATGGTGTTGTTCAGGTATAAACATCATTCTGTTTCCTGTTTCTCCTTCACTGCTTTCATAATCTTACTATTGAATTTTTGAATTTCAGGCTGGTGATCCATTCTATCCACTGTATACTGGCAGGAGGGATGCTATCCATTCTTTCCGAGATGTGGCAACGTCTAAGCTTCCTTCACCCAATGCTGATCTATCCGAAACCCTAGCATCTTTCGCATCTAGGGGTTTTGATGAAAGAGAAACAGTCAGTCTCCTGGGTACCAATCTTTCCTTACCATACGAAGGAACACAGAAATCTTTTTATAAATCACTGTTCCTATATTGCTCTTATCAGAATCTATGCTTTCCTCTTCTCTCCTGCTATCATCTGATGTGTTTTCTTATTTCTATGCTTTAATTTGAACATCTGTGAATAAAATGTCATTAATTCAACTGATGCTTCTGCAAAAGCAGGGCTCAGTTGAGGTGATTTTTCATGCTCTAGTAGAAAACTGGAAGAAAGGCTAGGGCTAAACATTTCAGAAGTATAACTGTGCTGTTCCATTAATCTTCCCTATTGATTGGAATGCTTTTTTTGAAATTAATACATGCGAAATCAAAGCCTCCCTCTAAGAACTGGTTGTGGTTTGTGTTTCGATGAATAGCTTTCTACCTAACATACTTCGCTTTTCTGCTGGTAGTGCCGGTAATTTATCATCTCCAACTTCTGCTACTTGAATAGTTTGGTTATTTCTCTCTCTCGCATTCTTGCTGCAAAAATACAACAGCTTAAGATTTGAATACTTCTAACTGCAACCTTGCCCTTCTTGCAGGTGGTCACAGCATAGGAGTAATCCACTGCAAATTCTTCCAGAACCGTCTCTACAACTTCGGTAGGACTAATTAGCCCGATCCTTCTCTGGATACAGGGTTTCTTAACCTACTGAGATCTAGATGCAATGACAGTAACTCATCGATGGCAGCATCGCCTTCGCCTTCGCCTTCCTTTAAAGCCACACCACCAGCACCGTCGACTTCCTGTGATGGCACCAACTCACCAGCACCAGCACCAGCACCAGCACCAGCACCGTCGACTTCCTGTGATGGCACCAACTCACCAGCACCAGCACCGTCGACTTCCTTTGATGGCACCAAGTCACCATCAACAGCACCTTCGCTTTCCTGCAGTGGATCACCATCTTCATCGTCCAGGGCAGCAGAAATGAGGGGCTCCCCATCATCATTGTCAGCACCATCACCTTCCTTGAAAGGTTCAATTTCTTCCCCACCGTCATCATCAACACCTTCATCAGCTTCCTTCGAAGATTCACTGCTTTCCTCACTGGAGGAGCCAGGAATGAATATGGCCTATGAGGGCCCAGGAGTAGATTTTGGCACGTTGTACTACCGCAGTCTTTTGCAAGGTAAAGGAATCCTTTATTCCGATCAGCAGCTAATGGCTGGGATAGATACTGGTATTGGGGTACGAGCATATGCTTCAGACATCTCCTTGTTCCCCCGAGGCTTTGCCCTAGCAATGATGAAGGTCTCGAATCTCAGAGTCTTGACAGGATCAAAAGGCCAGGTCCGGCTCCATTGTTCAAAGGTGGCATGAGAGAATAGTAAGGAGTGAAGGAGACTGTACAAGTTGTCCTACTTTATGCTGTTTTTTCTTTGGCTTTAGCGCTCTTTTGAATTCGGCCTCTGAAGTAGCTTCAAATGTTCAAAAAACCTGGATAGATTTGTGCTGTTACCTTTTAAATTCAGTACCCAAATTATGAGCAACCTGCTGTTCTTTACTTGTTGAACAAATGCTGCAAATGGAAGTGATTCTTTTCTAGATAACTGATGGTTTAATACATTAATAGACTCAAAAGGCCTTCATTTCGGCCATTATAGCCACATGGCGTGTGATATCCTACTTGATTAAACCTAAGCCTTTTACGCGGAGATAAAAGTGAAGGTGTCTGTCAGGACCATAAAAAAACACCTATGATGCTTGAAAAAGAATATGTTAAAAACATTCATGGCTAGATATTTAAATTAACAATGCACAGCCCTTAAGTATCTGAAACATGTTTGGTGTCCTTGAGTAAAAAGACAGGCTCAAGCATGGCAATCCAGGTAAACAACATTCTACAGAGATGAATATCAAAAATCATTGTGTAAATTAGACACACTCAGAAGAATACAGAACAGGAAAATTAATATGGAAACTAATCCATATGCAAAAGAAATAACCCACGAACATTGGAATCTATAACCTAATTGATCCGAGTCTTCGCTATGAACTGTTGGTGCTGGCAGAGGCCTTTGGAACAGAAAATTCTGTATACATGTTGGTGAAAAACTTGTCGACAATGTCAAGGTACACAGGGCTTTTGAGACGAGAATAGTAGTGGAGTGCCTCTTCTACATCTAAAACATGTTCTACATCACTCACGTCCATCATTTCCAATTCCTTCATCTTCTGTGCTAATACACAACCGCTTTCATTCATGTTCTTTGAGCTTTTTTCTTCCGCTTTTTGTACTTGGGAAATCTTCTTACTCTTCTCTTCCTTTCCTCCTTCATTCTTCCTCGACGGACTGTTTGCAAGCTTCATCTCACTTTCATCACTCACATCTTCATCTCTCATTGGCTCTTTTGACCCCAAGAAACTATCGCTCTTTCCTTTCGTTGCCTTTTCCAGATCACACTCCCATTCCTTGCAAAAATCAGCATAGTACTGATCTATCCGGTAATTCTTCACATTGCTGCTGCCGCGTGAGAAGGGCTTGAAAGAAGTAGGCTTGGTCAGCTTTTGGTAGCCACCAAAGAAGATGGACTTAAGGTTTTGGAGAGCATTGTGAAAGAACTTCTTGGTCTTATGAATGGATTCTCTTAGCTGCATTTGCTGTTTTAGTATTGTATTGTAGAGAGAAAAGACTCGTTTAGCTCTTAGTGGCTCTGACTGAAAGAACAGACACAGCTCTATTCTATTTGGCTTCTTTTCTTCTCTGAATGTCGTTTCACATGTACAGATAGGAAAGATAAAGACAGCTGAAGGTTCTCAGGGTTACCAAGAGATAAAAGCTATGGGGTTAAAGGCAAGGTTTCACTCAGTGCCTTTTTCTTTTTATCCCCACCCTTCCATCTCTCTCTTCAAGAAGGGAGACACTGAACCATTGGATCTTAAGATGATAGATCAGAAGGCCATTTTGAAGCATTAGGGCTTACTAATCAGTAGTAGATAGTTGGTGTGAACAGAAATCCAAATTATGCCTTTACCATAAACAAAAAGATGTCTGTGCTACTTAAGCAGCAAAAGCTGTTTAATAAATAAAGAGCAAGAGAATAGAAGAGCAAGGAATCCTTCACAGTGATCATGAATGCTTTATATAATTTGACTCTTTGTAGTCTAAAGTGCAGCTGTAGTGATTAAGATGCAAAGCTAAAGGTAGTGGGTTGGTGTAAAAGGTTTATTCCTACAATCCATGCATTCAAGAACCAAATAATAGCAGCTAGCCCTTTTTTGTTTTTTTGAATTTTGGACTCCTTGCTGCTCCCTCCTTCAGAAAGCCTGTGGTGCGCATATGAAAAGGGATATCTTATCCTCTGGCCACAAATTCTTACCATGCCTCGGATCAGAAATCAGCCTTGACATTATTTGAAATTTGAGATTGTTTGAATTTCAATTTGGATAAGGATTTATAGCT
>Ga0325411_1008311_pt1 | contig 11246 bp, 9 predicted proteins | sample PopdelMetagenome_13_FD_206181 | JGI IMG/M metagenome (GOLD analysis project Ga0325411, IMG submission 206181) | Populus deltoides microbial communities from Bellville, Georgia, United States - Xylem-PdIQD-R4 | ecosystem: Host-associated > Plants > Phyllosphere > Stem > Wood/Secondary xylem...
AATTTACTGATAAGATAAATGATTGAGCACGTGTTAGGCTGTAACATGTCGCATTCCTGTACAACACACTAATCCATTCTATTGCCATGAATCTTTATGCTATATTACTACAACATTATTTCTAGTCTTAACTACAAAATCCCTTTCAGAGCAGATGGTGAACATATCATAGGTCTTTCACCCTGATTCTTCAAAACGTAGAGCGTGCAAAGAGCTAAACCTGCGACTCTCCAGGCAAAACTGCAATTTCCGACAACTCCTTGGCTCTTGGCATGATTGTAAGAAACCTGATATAGAGCCATGGCCTCCTCAAAGATTTCCTCATCTCTTCGTTTGCTCAAATTAAATTCCGCAGCTTCATATAAGAACTATAAGAGATGATGACAAGTCAGCGAAGCTGGAAGCAAGAGGCAGCACCGAGACTATTTCAAAAGGAAAGGATTAATAAGAAATAACATACTGACCTCCTTGTATTTTTTTATGACTTCATTAGCCTTGTCGTTGCTCTCTTCACCAGCCTTTAGAGCATTGCGCATCTCCTTCCTGTAATGACCATGGAGTTCCTTCCACTTCACAAGGTACAACTCGTGAACTTCATCGTCAAAGCAAGGGAGTTTCCAAACATCTAACAGATTGAAAAAGCATCAATATAACTCATTTTAATGATAATATTTGTAAATGCTAAAAAAGAAAAAATCTTCAAATATTTTTCATGTCCTGAGAAATTCAACCACCACATGAGGTTCATAGCTTCAATCTTTAGACTCATAAAACCCTCACCGTTTGATGACAGATCCATGTCTTCATATGCCTTCACTTTATCATAAATTTTTCCCAATATGGAAGTAGATCGATAGGTTTTCTTTTCGTTTTTTCCCATAAAATGTGGGAACAGCTCTGCCTTCAAACCTTCTGGAACTTCAATCTGTTTAAAAGGAGGAAAGAGTCTTGTTGATTTCAAAATATTAATAAATTACTTCAAATTGAATATCATCAAAGAAACCACCCCAAACTAGATTCCTCAAGAATAATGCAAATTAGAACATCTTTATCCATACACATAATCACCAAGAACATAAACTTTGTGACTTCTACACATCAAATCCCTTCAAATGGCTTAGTATTTGGTAATCTTCATTTTATTTGCTCATTTGAAGAATAGCCATTCTGCATATATTCAGTGCTTTTTATTCCTCAACCACCAAAAAAAATTTATAGTATTTTTCTGATTTACATCAAAGGAAAAGAAACAATCAAATGTGCTAAAATGTGCAGAGTTAAGATTTTTCCATCTCCTTTGAGTACTACCAAGTGCCAGCCAGTAAAGAAAACCACATCTAGCGATTAGTTTCATTCCAGCAAGGTAGCCCCCCCTGGTCATGATAACTAAACAGTAGACGAGAAGAGCTTGATATACAGAGGCCTAAAGATCACGAAAAATTGCAGAAAGGAGATCTCAAACATTATTCTCAAGTGCAGGCAAGGACTTTGATTTTTCAAGCTATTCTATGAACTTCAAGTGTCCTCAAAGTGTGGAAATATATTCAGAAGGATATAAATAATAGCTACCTAGTACAGAGCTAGAATGAAACACATAAATTTGGCACTGGTTAAAAAAGAAACCAAGCTAAACTACTTATAAGGAATTGAGCTGTAATTTTATTTGTTTACAAGTCACTCACTTTCAAATGTAAATTTCCGTACGTATGTTTCCACTGTATTAACTATCACAAGTATACTTAATTTAACCAAATATCAATGTTTGGTCCAATATTTGTAGAGCTCAAGTGTTCAGATGAAAAAACAAAAGTCTTCAAAAACTCATCAACCATCTTTAATGCCACAACCCTCAATGCCATGTGCAGATTCCAGAGAGTGAATATGCAATGGGAACTAAATAATATTTTAAAGCACATGAAATTGGTAAAGCTGATCTTCATATTATATCAAGAAGCAGAAACTTAGAAGTTCAAAATGCTTGCAGATAAGGCATCAGGGAATTCAAATCTTCTTTGCCATGTTCACAAAAATATTTGGACAAGTGATCATCTTAAAGTAAATTTAACCCATAACTCATTTCATCCAGTTTAGAAGAAATAAGAAAACTTCAGTTAGTGTACATTTGACAGCCAGTAAGGTTGGAAAACTAACCCTTCTTCCACCTTTCTTTGGAGCATCTAGAGCATCATAGTATATATCAATCAACAGATTGATATTTTCTTTCATACAAGCTATCTCTTCTGCGCAATCATTTCCCAATGTTAGAAGCCGGTCCATCATTGCCAGCCAGCTATCCGCTGCCACCCCTACAGTGGAACTGAAAGTAGCCAAAAGCTTTGAAGCATTGAACTTAGTGATGAAGCTACATAACTAAAATAGATTACATGCCTTCATATTTCATACAAGTTTAGATCAAAAGGATCCATACCATAGAAATGACAGTTTTATGCTGGCTGTAAACCTACCCCAACCCTACTCTTTTATCCAGGCTTAGGACCGGGTACTCCTAAGCTAGCATAGTAGATTTTCATCTTTCATACAAGTATGAAAACAAATTTTCAAACCCCAGAGCAAGAAATGTTTAAGACTTGGACCTCTTCAAAAGGGTAAACAACCCATATAACTCAAGAAATAAGATACAATTTCAACATTACATCACTAATGTGATTTTCTATCAATAAATAAATTCATATATTGAGATTAGCGGGCACAAGTGTAGCATCCTATTTCAAAGAAAAAATTGTTTTTTCCAATCAACACTAAAAACAAGAGACATGTGATGGACAAAAATGAAGCATTGTGGCTGGCTGGTTGCAAAAGATTATCATATCATGCAATCAATTGTTTACCTTGGCTGAAACCGGTTCCTCAAAAATAGTTTGAAAAGCTCAACCTCCAACTCCTCATCAGAGAATTCACTTGGTTCTCTGTTAGGCATATTAGGGGTTGAAGTAGAAGGTGTCCAAGGTTCCGTTTGTTTAAAGGTTTCCAGAAGCTGTAAAGATAACAGAGTGCAAATGATTAATTTTGGAAACTATACATATTCCACTCAATTAGGAACAGAACTTAAAAATTTATTTACACAAGACTGAACTTTCAAAGACATACAAACAGTTCTCAGTTGATCACTGGTATGAAATAAAATTCAAGCACATGAAATGACATACACATGAAGGAGTCTCAAAGAGATGCACCATAAGGAGTTAAGGAAAATATACGTAAAGAGGTTCCATCATCAGTAAACACAGTAGCATTAACAAATTAAAAGCAACAGTTTCTAGAGGTTTTATTTGCCAGGTGCCAGTAGGTTATCACTATAAAAGCAGTGATGGTTTGTCACTTTAACAGACACTAGCTATAATTATTCCTCAGAGACACTAGTAAAAAGTTACAATGAAGTGGAAACAAAATTTTCATTTAAAAAAGCTGTCTATGTCATAGTTGTTTCAATAGAAAATTGAGAGAATAGTCAAGAAACAATGCTCTAAATCTTTTTTTATATTTGCATATCATTTTAACTTTATACTTAAATAATATTCTCAAAAATTCTTCTACTCATTAACTCATTAAAAAAAAGAGATTTTATTATATTTATATAATAAAAAAACAACATTAATCAAATATGGAAAGGCCAAACAACAAAATAATCCTAGCATATCACATCCTTGTTCTTCATTTGTGAAACAATTGAAACTGAGAAAGCATCTTAGATGAGTTTTCCAAATTTGGTAACATGAAAAAGAGACCCTATTAATAGCCTCAGTTTCTTCTACTGAATACGTCCTGAAGGTTTGACGTCACTTGAAAGAGATGAGAGAATAAACTACCAACTCGTTTTTTGAAAGCACTACCTGAACATGAGATGAATACCCAAATGGGGTAGTAAGATGTTCCAGAATAAAGGAATAACTAAACTTACACAAATAAATGGAAATAAGAGAATGGCTGAAGAACCTGACTCCTAAAAACATCTCCCAAATACACACAAAGCAATGTTTTTTTGTTTTCCTCCTAAATGGAATAAAATAAATAAGTAAAAGGGATATTCTTCCAATACGCTTAGTTTCATCTAGAGACCAAGAAAATAACACTGACCTGAGGATTTCTTGACACAAAAAACATGTCACCATCAAAATCACCACCTGACATCTCATCTGCCAAAGACCGTGGTCCTTTGCATGGGAAAAATATAGCATACTTAGCATTTCCAACAAAATCTTCCAACTCCCTTACATATGTAGCCTTTAAAATATGTATATCTCCAAAATGTAAACCTGGATTCCTATAGACTAATACCTCCCCTGAAATCTGTCCACAATCTCTGCATGTTTTCCATCAAGAAAGCAAGCATCTCATAATTACATTGATAACTTCAATCCAAAATTGCAATATGGGGGTGTGTGTAGGGGTAAACCATGCACATACATGATAGCCAGGCATAGAACAAATCTTGTGACTTTCAAATCCGGCTTGTTAAATGCTAATATGTATATATTTGTCACATTAATAGTAATGAAACATGCCAATAACAAACATACAGTATTATGCAAACTTCATCACTCTCCAAGAGTCCAGTTGGATCAGCTGTCCCCATCAAATAATATGATTCAGGCACAGGTATTTTTCCTCCTTTCAGACTCTTCTTTTCTTCCTTCATCAGTATAGACAAACGATGTTGCAAATACGGTTCTTCTAGTGGAATCCCACAGCCAATCATTGTTGCCACAATGTTATCATCCATATCCCCATAATTAAGCGCAACTGATCAGTGCAAAGAAAAACTTTTGTTACAGTTACTTAATAGGAGTCGGAAACATTGAGAATAAAAAATAAATTAACACACAAATATAGATAAATAAATCAATGAATGACCAACTCAACGGAGGAACACCAGAATTGTCATTATAAACCACCTCCTGGGAAGATTAAAACAAGTCATAAGAGAGTAAAATCCATGAAAATAAAATAAAGCATAAAAATCCTTCCTGAAATGGTCAGGCAAGGATCCACAAAGAAATAGCAAAACAGAAGAAGTTGATGTATAATCAATGGCATTGCTGACCAGCTTAATCTTCAAAGAAGAAACCAGAATCAGAAGGAAAACCTAAAACAAACACTTCTTATCAAGGAAACTACCTCGTAGAGCTGCATTTTTGTTTGAGAGAATGCCATGGGCATCTTCCAGAGCATTATTCAATATTCCCATAAAAAACTCTTCTGGAACACCACCATAGCTAAGAAGTGCAATTAAATTCTTTGAAAGGAACGTTTTCTTTGGTCGAGAGCTGCAAGATGGAAAGTAAGAATGTCACCACATTTTTCTTTCATTGGATAAATCATAGTTATTGGCAAAAAAGGCAGAGCATTGAGTTCTCTATATCAGTAAGTTCATTTATCAAGATACATAAACAAAGCTTCCAAGCCAGTCCAACTTGCTGGCAGCTTCTTTCAAACATAATTGCAAAAACTCATGTCCAACTACTGAACAGATTATCAAGTTTTGTAACTTACAATAAAAAAATTTGTATTATTATGGTACTTCTGTTGTTCAGTTAGAAACCAAAACATAACATCAACCGAGAGAACATACAAGCAGGAACAAGCAGGAAATAATAAAGAACAAAAATCATAACTACCTGGTTCCAACTATCTCTAATGAATTTTTTGAAAAAGTACTTGATAGTTCTGGATCCGTCTCAACCTTAATCATAGAAGGCCTTATGTGCAGAGTTTGATGAGTAAGCTATAAAAAACATGGAAATAATAATCAGATATCAAAAACACAAACAAGATCAAGAAAGAAATTAGCTATATAGGAACCAGGTTATCCACAAACTCTGGCCGGGACCATCAATAACCACCAGTTATTGGATTTCAAAACTTTCTTCTTGAAGTAATGTGAATGATTTATTAATATGTCATGTCATAACAGAAAAATCTGGCATAAAGGTACACCAATTTCAATTCAAAGGTCATATCAACCCAAACTACATTGCTGATGCAGATATTGTTGTATGCAATTTAGATCAGAAATGGAGGCAATAGTGGTGAGAAAGGATAATTTTGCGGCAGAAAATTGAAGTAGATCAAAGCATTCAAAAGGGGAGTGTGAATATAAATTGCATAATATTCAACTTTGCAATCATCATGTTCACAAGGTCATCAGTTTAGCTTCTTCGTACCCCTCCAGCCTCAAAGAAAATTGTTCCATTCTGACAGTGACGGAACCATAATTGTTAGTTATTCAACCAAACATTTATTGTCCCAAAGTAGATAAATAGATGGGATGTGATTTCTTATGATGTACTTTTCTTTTAGAAACTTCTAGTCATTTGGACAGCTTCAGTTCACCTGCATCTAGATTGTTTGGTTCAATTCCCTCACCAACCCTAATAATCTTACATCAAAAGCCCTTACTTCACTGACACAAGAGAAATTACAATCACTCCTATGCATCAAACTAAAGATCCAATAATCTTCAAAGTTTTAGAAACATCATATGATTCAGAGATAGTACATCAACTGTATCAACATGTGAAAATTCTCTAAAATTTTAAAATCATCATTGTACCAGACTGGCTTCAATGAACCTTAAATATGGACAAAAAAGTAATGTTCGGATCCTGTCGTGTTCCTAAGGGAATATAACCAATCATGTGCCAAATGTCACCATTAATTTTGAATTTAATGACTAGATTTGGTGAAGCAAAAAATATAATAATCATTTTAACATGCATTAAAATAATGCCCATTCATTTTGAATTTAATAGTTTAGATCTCTCGAACATCAAAACATGATGCAAAAGAACGCGAGAGGACATCAATCCAAAAAATCAACTCATTATTATTTCAATGGAATACAAAATTCCAAAACTATACCTTCTTATTCACAAGGAAAGTTCCCTTGACAGCACTACCATTATTGAAGAGACGAAACTGGATCAGCAAAGGCTTGAAAAAAGAAATGAAAAGATAATTGATTCCAAGTCCTCAAATAAACAATAGAATTTTAAAACCACAGAAACTAGCAATGACTGAGATGCACATACTGGATCCCCATTGCGACATTCTGGATATTGCTCCATGACTTCATTATGAACATTTAATCTCTAGCAGTGAAGGGGTAAAAAACAAATAAGCCAAAACATGAAAAGTTCTGTTTATCCAAAAACAAAAAAAAAAAACATCAACATATGGATGGAAGAAAGCAGCAAAGAGGTAAAACATTGCCTCCATAAATTATATACTCAGAAAAGAATCAGTATCAGTTCTAGGGAAAGGCAAAAAAAAAAAAAAAAGGAAAATCATAAGTAAACATAATGCTATAAATCTGAGGAATGGGATCGAGCATACACATCATAAAAGGAAAATAGTGAACAAACATGTTAACATCTAAATTATTTAACCAACCCCCCTCTAGGGAGCTCCTACATGGTAGAAGCAATGAGATAGTTTTTATTCTCGATTATTCAGCGATTACTAATAATAATGTGAAAGTTCCACTGGTTACCCTTGTGTTGGAAGAAGTATTCTTTGACAATGCCATGGATACCAATGCGTGCATGCAACAAAAGGGTCAGGAAAATGAAATTCTCGATGACTGGAAACAAGCTTCAATGAAAAATAGCTTGTGGAAAACATAAAGAGAAGATATTCATTTATTTTGACTCACCCATTTTCTTTCTATTTCTTTTCCTAGAGTTAGAATTTTGATTATCAATGGATCATTGTCAAACTTAAAGTGGGAGGTTACCATACACAAAACAAAACATTAAATTATAAAAGCTAAAGTATGATCATCAAACATCTATGTTCATATACCTGTCCTTCTTTAAATAGAATTTACTTAACATATTGCACAATGAAATCAAGCTCTTAACCACAAACCTCAATATTGGAAGCTCGGAGGCAAGTTCCTTTGAATTGATTCTTTGGGCATTTCAAAGCCAAATCATGCGATATAAACCCAGTTCCATCTGTATGTATAAGAGGTTTCCCATCTGTACCGTAAACAACATTACCATCTTTATCCTGCAAAAACAGAAACATAAAAAAGAACAGCAAATTGATTAGACAAACAGGCAATAATCTGTGTATGTCCACACATACCTAGCAAATAACAAGCCATGTTTTGAAAAAAAATAAAAAAAATCAACATATAAATCGCACCCGGCATGGTTCATCATCTATTGGCTTGATATCTACACAGGATAAATCAACTTCCAAATTCATGGTCTTTGACAAAATCAGCGAAAACCTGAGTCTCTTCAAAGATGTTAATCTCAAATTGCTAAAAGAGCATGTTTAAATATGGTTCTCAAATATGGGAAGGCAGATCATAGTGTTACCAACCTAGCCATATAGCTGGACAAACTAGACAAAGTGTCCACATGCATAAAAACAGATCTAGCTTGACGGATTGTTTTCCCGCTCAAAATATAATCTTGATTATCAATCGATGCAACAGACTCCATGCGGACAAAAAAACACTTGACAGGAGAAGTGGTTGGGTCTTTCTTTTTTTCTTCTTTGCCTCCATCTTTAAACACTGGTCAACAACAGTCAACAACCAATGTCAGTTAAACAAAATGATTATCCTAGAAGGATTCAAAAACTAACAAAAGATGTTCAGAAGACCATGTACGACACAATATCACCTGCCACAGTACCATGACACATATAAGTGACAGTTTTTGCCCAAATATCCACTTTTAGCAACTATGATACAAATGGTTGTAATACTTAATTTCATTACAAAACAAGTGAAACTAACCAATTTTGCAATGGATCTGAGAGCATGGATCGAAAACAATCTTTTTTTCTTAAAGATGAGTTTGTATAAGACTCCATTAGCTATCCATTACAGAGGCCCAATGACAAACAGTTCTTCAAATGCACGGTACAGACCATACTGAGATGATGAGCTAATGCCTTATCATTGAAGGAAAGAAACAAGAAAGGAAAAATATTTGACTTGCACTGGTATCTCGTTACACCGAAAGGACTTAGAGTATAACAACATAGGAAAGTAAAAGTTCGTTTATAGTGATTTTGACAATTATCTATTTAAATGTGTTGTACAAAGTTAATTCTCCCACACAAGGAACAAATATCCTATGGTAGTTATCTTAAACTTACGCTAATAAGTGTATAATGTATGTTATTAATATAGAATGCACAGTGTCTCAAAAAGGGTCATCCAAAAGTCAATATTCATCAATCAAGAAGCAATCTATAGACTAACCAAAAAAGCGGTAACAACGCAAACCAACATGAATCCCGTCTCCAAGAACCTTGTTGTACTTGGAAAAATAATCTTCCAGAGAACTGCTCCCTGAATCTCTATCATCTTTTATCTCCCCAAACTTTACCATCAAGATATTGTCGTCTCCCAAGGTCCTTTGCAGGACATTTCTCAGCTTGGAGAGGTAAGGTCCCTGAAATAAATTTAATGAATATGACAATGCTAACCCAAAAATTGTGTCTTCTTTCAGTAAAAACACATCAGTAGTTTCTCTCAGTAATCAATAAGCAACAGTAGGATATCACAATAAACAACATAATTGTTTTCTAACCCTTGGAAAGGAGCATTTCATGTTATCAACATCTGGAATAAAAGAATTGATACAGGTCTAACTACTAGCGAATTTCATAGAATTGATAACACAAAAATTAACCATGATAATACAAGCATAAAGTTGAAAGGAAAAAAAGCATATCCAAATTCAAAATTTCCAGCATAGAAAAGATTTGATCATGAATCACAGCAGTTTTTTTTTTTTTTTTCAGGAGAGTAAAACAATTGATGGTTCTCTTTATCATGTATGCATAAGCATGTGATTAAGGAGAAATTCAAACCTTGAACCTATAACTTCCATCCGGATCCACATGACAGTGATAGATGTGTGTTTTCCCAGAATCCCAATCAAGATACTGCAGTATAGCAACAAATAATAATAATAAAAAAACAGTGGATTATAATCGGTTACAATTCTAGATAAGCAATTTACACGTACACATTCACTACATACCCGCGACTCCAGCACGCAAATCATTCAAATTTCAAAATTAAACAAATTAAAGAGCATAAAACCCAGATAGTTTTATAACATATTTACCTTGACACGATCTTCTTCCTTTATATAATCTCTCCTACATCCAAAAGCTTCCCAAATTTTTGACTCAAATGTTCTCATTGGCAAATCCTTGTACCTCCTAATTTGATCAGCGGATACCACCTCTTCCAAATTTTTTCTGTAGATATTTTGAGAATATATTAAGCCTTATCAACTAAGCTGCTAGCAAAACACAAGAAACCACAAAGCAAAGCTTACCCTCCAAGGTAACTTAGGATAAGGAAGGCTTTTCTAAACTCAAGCTCTCCCAAAGCCACCATATGTTGATTGGTTGTAGACTCACTTCCTCTCTGTCTCTGTGAATCCATGGTTGATGAACCTTCAAGCTTCAATGAAATGGGAGATTGAGCACCAGAATCGCCTATATTATTGCCCCCACGGAAGGAAAAACAAAAAAAAATTATCAACCCAGAACATGAATTGCATCTTTGACCTTCACAGACAACAAAGTTTTCTAAACAGTGATGATTAGCATTTCGAAATGAAAAAAAAAAAATAAGTAGATTACTTTGAGAATTCATCAGTAAACGGGTGGTTGTAATGGGGCTCCGATTCTGGGGTTGTTGAGGAGATTGGGAGAGGGAGGAGTGTGTGTTGGGGGGAGAAGAAGAAGCATTGATATTAGGAGAGAACTGTTTGGCCAAGTGCAGAACGAAACCGTCAAAACTTTTTCTAATCTCTTGACCAGAAATTCTCCAGAGAATATTTAAAGCAACTTCTTCCCCTAACGAAGCCAGTGTCAACCTCGTATTGGTTTCTAGCGGCCTTCGATTCTGCTCCCTACAGATTTTGGCTATCAGTTCCTCCACTACACAAGGCAATGGCACTATTTTATCATTATTTATCTCTGCCATGGGATTCTTCTCTACTGATCTACTGAAGAAGGGCAGTGGCAGTGCGAAATGCTATTTGAAACTTTGAGCGAGAGTTGCTGGGCCATCACACATGACCCGCATGTGTGGGAAGACCCGCTGGAGTTCAAGCCAGAGAGCTTCATAGAATTTTAATTAAATAGAATTTTATACCATTTTTGCTTTATTCTTTTAAAGAATTCCAGTACCTTTAATTTTTATTTATATTTTTTTTCTGTATATAGTTAATTATCTGATG
>Ga0325411_1008321_pt1 | contig 11240 bp, 5 predicted proteins | sample PopdelMetagenome_13_FD_206181 | JGI IMG/M metagenome (GOLD analysis project Ga0325411, IMG submission 206181) | Populus deltoides microbial communities from Bellville, Georgia, United States - Xylem-PdIQD-R4 | ecosystem: Host-associated > Plants > Phyllosphere > Stem > Wood/Secondary xylem...
AAAAAAATAAATGAGATGACGCTGGAAAGGACAAAAGATTATCAAAAACAAATATCACGGGAGGGAGAAGGAAATAAAGCAAGCCGATACTTTCCCCAACCCTACCCCTTCCCCCCTTTTACATTACAAAAAAGAAACTGATCTCCTCTCCTCTCCTCTCCTCTCCCCTCTCCCTCTCTGCTTGCCTGTCTCTCAGCTCAGCACAGCACGGGACAGTCTGTCCCATGTCCTCTAAACTTTGTTAAGGAAACAGAGTCATAACTAATTCAAACTCAGAACAATGGGCAAGTACATGAAGAAATCCAAAATCACAAGCGATGTTGTTGCTGTCATGGAAGTAACCTCTGGTGTCCGTACAAGAGCCAAAACCCATGCTTTACAGCTACTCCAGTCTCCTGTTTCTTCTAACCCAGATGCTACTTCCACCTGTTACCTCCAGCTAAGGAGCCGCCGCCTGGAAAAACCACCGCCACTCTTCAATGCTGAAACCAAAAGGAACCCCGCCAAGGAGAAGGACAGTTTCAGCTGTAAAGGGGCTTCTAGGCTGAGAGTGAATTCTTCCAGCACTACCGGTGATTGCGATGAAAAGGGCACTGGAAAGTCGGGTTTCAAATGTGAAACAGAGGATTCTGGAAGTTTAAAAGAGGCTTCTTCTGGAGACAACTGTTTCTATTTCGAAAGGTACTCCTATCAATGCTGTTCTCTTGCTTGGTATGTTGTTTCAGTGTAGCTCTGTTGAATGGTACTCTCTTTGGTTTTCAAAGAAACAAAACTCTGCTTGATATGTTAGTGTGTGTTTGTTCTTGTAAAAATTCAGGACCACTTGGTTCATCTTCTAGGTTTACGCTTCTTGTTTATAGCTATGTTTCTTTGCTTAAAAATGAAAAAAAAAAGAGAAATCTTGATGGGTATTTTGATATTTTCTTGCATCCCTTTTTGGTTTCCCTCTAAAAGGATTTTTTGAACTAAATTTTTAGGTTCATTTGTGATTTTTCTTTTTCATCCCCAAATTGAGTCCTTATCCCCCCCCCCCCCCCACACCCTGTTTTTCAGTGTTATTGTTTAGTATTTTGCTCAAAGGGGGAGTTAGGAAGTGCTAACAAAATTTCATGTGCCAAAAGACTCTTTTACTAGCAGTACTATTTCTCTAGCTTGCATAAGAAAGGTCTTTTAAACGTTCCTTTTCCTTGTTTTTATTCAAAACTGACACTTCTGTATGGCAAACATGCATGCCTAACTCCGTGGAAGGATTTTCTATTTTGAAAGCTTTCATTTTTTTCCCCAGTCTCCTCTCTAAATTTATTTCAATATGTAATGGACCAGGCTACTTCACTTTCCTTTCACAAGGAACTTGATTGCTGCTGCAAAATGCAATAATAAACTGTAGTGAACTCTGAAACATTGGTTGTTAGTGTATTTTCTGATATGGGTGTCTACTTATTGTTTTTTGAAGTGGAAATGTAAATGTAAATTATTTCTTTAGTGGGGGTTTGCTTTTTTAATTTGTTTCCGTGTGTTTTCACCTTCATGTGATGCATTAACATTATTGCTAGTGTGTGATACTGTTTTCACAAAAAGAATAGTGGTGTTTGCGACTTGTGAGAGAGGTCTTCTTTTTAATGTAAAAACAGGTTTCCTTTCTGCGAGATGGGTACCCATCACCGGAGTTATTATTACTGGAAGTTGCCTTTCTTTGTCTATAGGAAATTGGTTTCCTTCTCTCCATTGATTTCCATGGTTTCCATTAAAAGATGAAGAGGGATATTTATGGTTTATCATCTCAATTTCCCTTAAATATCAGTACCTGTGAATGATCTTTTAATTAATAGCCTAGTGAACTATATCAAGTTCGCGAATCTCTACCTTTCTTGGACAATTGCCATTTTTTGGGGCCATCAAGCGTACAGATCCATGACAACGTGACTTAGTAGAGATCTGGTTTTCCAATGCATGGTTCTTGAAGCAAACAAATTTACTGTCTTTTTGTATTTTTAGCTGCCTTGCCAAATAGCTTTCTCAGAAATTTTGGCACCTGAAACCATAATGACAATAAATTTATTTTTTGCAATATTGGTGACAATAACTCCTCTAACTCATTTGTGTTAGCATGCAAGGGGATGGTGATGTATCCTATTTGTGGGGCCTAGTTACGAGCCGATGCATTTATGCGGGGTACTCTTAGTTAGGGCTATCAGTAGGTGACAAAAAGTTTCAAAGTTTTCCTGTATTGCTGCTATGTTTGTATAATTTTTTACACGACCAATAGTAGGGTTTCTGGTACTACATTTGAGTTTAGTACACTTCAGTTTGCTGTCTTAAAAATGTTTTGACTATTGTTTAGAAGGAATTTTGCGGAACTATTTCTGGGACTTGGTTAAGTAGCTTGAGTGATGAAAATCACCCCTCTGAATGAAACACTTATAATGCCTTGATTTTTATTTAAGCAGGTGCACTAGGGAAAGCACACCATGTAGCTTGATAAGGGACTCAGAAACCATAGCAACCCCGGGTTCAACCACAAGACAGAGAAGCTCAACTGCGGGCAGCCAGAGACTTTTGAACACGCAGAGAAATATCCCGACAACATGTGAAATGGATGAGTTTTTTGCTGGTGTAGAACAGCAACAGCAGAGACTATTTATTGAGAAGTATGCTGGCTTTAACTCTTCTATTCAGGAGTATGCTCACAGTTATGCATGTTTGACGTGAACAAGAAAAGAAAAAATAAAAAAAGTTCGAAGTGCAGATTGTTTCATCTAGATTGTATCTTCAATTAGCTGAGGCAACTGTATCATTGAATTTTGCAGGTACAACTTTGATATCGTGAATGATCTGCCGCTATCTGGGCGCTATGAATGGGTCCGAGTAATCCCTTGAGTGGTATCCTGATCATCTGCGCTTCTGTTCCTCCATCTTGTTTGTCATTTTCACTCAAAGGATTCTGAAAGAAGTGACTTGCATCTTCTTGCTTTATATAATCTCATCATCTATCTCCCTTGCAAGCTCATGCTAAGTGAATGGAAGCCATGGAAGATGTTCAAATCAAAGATCTGTAACACAACAGAGCTGGCGAGTTACAGATAAACATCAGATTGGAATCCTGGAAAAGGCTTGGGACTCATTTGAGAGGAGGATAGGTAGTCTAGGGATTAGTCTCTTAGCCATTGTAACTTTTAGGAGGTAGTGTTTAGTTGCTAGATCATCCTTCTCGTCTACATCCTCTTCAAATTTCACTTGTGTCTATACATGGGGATGAACTATGAATTTCTTAGGGAATAAACGGACTCCACTTTTTCCATGCTTGTCTTTTCTACTGTTTGGTGTCTTGTGCCCTGCACTTCAATTTAGGTTCTGATGGGGATGTCTCGTCTCTCTAAATCTAAAGATAAGATTGTTTGTACCCTACTTGCCTTGGCCGCATACGAGATGTGCTCATGATGGTGGTGGTGGTGGTGGTGCTGCTGGTCAAAGTTAATTTGGACTGGTTGGTTAAATTGTACAAATACTGACTGTTTCATTGGCCAAACATGGACATTAGTATTTCCTCGTAAAAATCTGTACAGAAACACATTTTAGAGGTTTTTTGTAGCGTTTTTTACAAGTTTTTCACCATTTTTTTTTAAAAGACATGAACAATATATATTTTTCTTTTATATACAAGTGTGTAAAAAAATTAAAATCAATATTTTTTATAATAATTGTTAGTTTGGATAAAATAAAATTAATTATCTTACAATGATAATATTACTTGTATAAATTATGGTTTTGATTTTTTTCTAAGTAGTTATAATTTCAATGTATTTTTTACTTTTCTGTGAAAAAAATTATTTTTATTTTCAATAAACAATCCCATTTTTCAATTTCTCATTAAAAAAAACTGGAAATGAAATAGACCTTTATTATCTCTTAGAGCTAACACCATTCGGCTTGAAAACCATGTTTTCCACATTATGGGCTGCATAAGATCATCTCCAGTCATCTCCCTTTCATTTTTTTTTTTTTATGTATAAATATTTTCAAGAATTTCTATTTTATTATCAGCTTAGAGGTGATGATGGTGATAGTAGTTACCTGGTCCCACTGTGTTTGGACATTTGGGTTTAAAATCAACAGTGATGTTGATGAGGTAGGGTTCATGCCCTCTTGGATTGTTCTGTAGAATCTTACTTCTAACTTCAGGTTCCTCTTGACAGTGGGGTTTTCCCCTTTTCCTGCCTGAATTGTTTTGACCTGTATTATTTGTTTTTGTATTTTAAAATCACAACCACCACCATCCCCGGAAACCTGTGGCGGGAAACTTATTCAGGCTGTCAAGTGGGCATTTATTGCATGCACATAAATGCAGAGCCCCTGGTGGAGTCGAGCCCTGTCGACATGGGACCATGTACGGATTCTGCAAAGGTTACCTCACCGGCTGGTGCATGTTCAACATAGATTTGATGATGTCTTCTCTCTTTCTTCAAGCATTTGCTCTTCACATTTATTTTTATACAACTAACTGTTGAAGACCAGACCAGACCAGACCGGAGGTTGTGGCCTGCAAGAAGATGCTCTTGCTTCGACAAGAGGAAATGCCTCCCAAGACTGGCCCTTTTTCACATCATTAAGATGCTTTTACTTGGGGCAAAGATGGTAGTAATGATGCCAATTCAAGATGGGCTACAAGTCTTGATTGCTGTAGATTTTTCCTTCTTTTATATATATATATATATATATATTATCATAAAAATAAAATTTAAAATAAAATTATTTTTTAAGAAAAATAGGCTTGAATATACAATCAAACTCGAGAATAGAACTTTTTTGAGGTCTAGATTTTGCATTAACTCATGAATTGTGGGGTCAATTCAAGTTATATTTTTTCTAAAAAAATCTCTAAAACAGTCTCAGGGATTTGTTTTTTAAAAAAAACATCGGAACAAATATATGATTAAAAGAAAGAAAGAGACTAGAAAATAAGAAGCCACCACTTCTCAACCTTCAAACATAATTTCGCCATTATCTGTTCTCCCAAACACCTTAAAATTATCAAAACAACCTCAAAAAACTCACTTGGAACCTTAAAAACATAATGTACGTAAACAACCAAATCAAATTCGAAAACTCAAATAAATTTTGAGATCCTAATCTTCTTTTTCCCACCATTTCATAGCTTGAAATCACCACGAACAAATTTCCCTCGTCAAGATGAGAATATTGAAGCCAAGATTTGCAGTTATCATGACCAAAATATGGCTTGCCAGCACTTGCTCTCTCTTACATTGGTTCCTGTCTCTGCATTCAAAGGATGAACTGTGATGTAAATCAAGTTAGGATCCAAAAATACCGCAAAAATTAGGATTGAAGTGCAAAATTGATCAAAACTTGTGATAATAAAATTACAGCAATGACACCAAGCAGTAAGTATAAATAATAGGATTAAAGGAGTAGTAAAAACCATATAGTAAAGGCTTGATTAACAATTGATTCCCGTTTTATAAAAGCCAATTGTAAACTGCCAGATTCTCCGCCTCCCCACTTGACAAGGTGTTGTTTTTTCATAGCTATTGGACTTTCCAAGATGGGATGAGGATTTGTTCCAAGAGACATTATTTTGTCTCTATCCCTTCTATCCTGGGAACCTAACCAAATGCAACCTTACAAATTGTATGTTTTGTAATGCTTCCCTCAACATCTAATAATCTTTCACTAGATCCCCTCCACTCATTATCAATTGTTATGGTTTTGAAAGAAAATAAAATAAAAAAAAGGATAAAATTCTAATGCTTCTCTCAACATCAGATAATCTTCACTAGATCCCTTCCATTAACTATCAATTGCTTTAAATAAATGGGAAAGCCACTATTGAATACCAGTTTGACTACCAAAACAAAACCAACTCAAATATCATCCTCAGCAACAAGCAACTCCAACAATATTTCAGAAGAAAAAAGCATCGACTACTTTCTAACTAAATTAGACAAGTACCTGCTTCATTTGTTCTTCCACCTCAGAGAGTAAGTAAATGGTGATCTCATGAAGTTGGAGGAGCTAAATTCGCTGATTGCTTTGTTTCTGCCATTTCAACTTCAAATCCAATCGTATCTGAAGATTCTTCATTCTCTATTGCCATCATTTTAAGCTTAGCCAGTCGTATGGCATGCAGCTCGTATCTGATAACATTATACCACAAGTCAAACTTTGTGAGTGTTGTGGGGGGGGGGGGGGGGGGATGCAATGGAAGCCATATTTGTAATCTAATTCTTTGATTGCAACAATGGTAAATGTGTTGGTGAAATATGCAGATCTAAATATCTTGTTAGGAAACAAAAGGAGGGAAATGGATCAACTACTAGCTTATAGGCCATAACATATATATATATATATATATATATATATATATATCATAGCCTACTCTGACCTTTTGTATCAACCCACTCAGTTAAACCTATATCCCAAATGCCATTCATGTGCAGATAAAACCTATTAATTCATGGAAAAATTTAAGCACTGCAATTTATAATTTCTATCTTTTAATTGCAAATTAATAAACATATAAGCCTGATTCAAAAGCTTCATTAATTTGATTCTCTTGTACTTATGCATCTTCTTCTTTCTAATAAAATCTTTTTTTTTAATATAAAAACATAGTAGTGACCTATCCTTAACTTACTGGTAATATTGTTGTGCTTTTATTTTCACCCTGTTGTTTAGGTAAGTAGACCTGAAAACTTCCATCTCCGCTAAAGATTTTATCAAATATTCAAGCACAAGATAAAACAATTTCACTCAGGTCAGCAGACTAAATTACACTAAAGCAGAAAACCCAAAGCCTATATTTATGACATTTATTTCACCACACGCTATTCACATGTCTGCGTATAATTGTGCAATAAGCAGGCCATTCACATTTCTGCATAATGAGCGAATAAACAACCAATAATTTCAGAGTTTAGGATGTCTATGTTTATATGAACACGAGAATCTACAATAAATTAAAAAGTCTACATTTTTTTTTTAGATTTCAAGTGGGAATTTACTCCGTTATTTCTTTTATCATAGACTGAGCATGGTATCTCAAAGTAACATTTTCTGCCAGTCTATCTATCTATCTTCAAGCAATTTTTATCAGTTTGCTAGAGATAATTTGCCTAAAAAAGAATAAACATCAGTCAGCTCATGTTTTATGGAACACAGTCAAAACAGAAACCAACATGAGCTTTGAGCTTTAGCTTTTCAACAAACAGTATGTGAACAAGAGAACATTTTAGGCAAGTTATTCTGAGTTTACTTAAAACCTGTTACTTTGTAGAGGAACAAGATGATATCAGCACCCAAATGCTTCCTTTCTCTCTCTTATGGTTCAACAAGAATTGTCCACTCAAGGGAAATAATTAAAGCATCATTTCTTTCAATTCATGCAGCAATACACCTCAGATTTTGCATGAAACTACTGAAAAGTTGCAAGACTTACTCAGCCACATGACTCTTGACGAGCATAAAATATATCATCCAAAATTGTCTCTCCTTCAAGTGACGAGGGCATAGCATAAATCTCAGATGTGAAAGCTCCTAGAAAATAAAATGAAAAAACCTATCTAAAGCACTTGAAAAGAAAAGTTATAGGAAAAAAGAAAAACCACTTCAAGCATCCATCATCATTCTTTAAAATCTTGCATTCTAATTTAAAGGTAATTTCTAAAACAATCATGATAGCCTCCCCCCCCCCAAATACAAATGTGGATTTCAGTTCTAACCCCTCACCCATTCACTTTACAGATCAAGCATACCCCCTCATTCATTCTAAAATCTGGCCCCTCCACATCAAAAGTAGTCTTCTTGCAGCTATGTCCTTCTTGTTCTATAGTTTAATACACAATGTCCATTTTTTTAGTTATATCTACCACAATGAAAAGGGTTTAGAATCAATGGTTTCTTAATCGAATGAAGTACCCTTTCAAGTCCCAAGGAGGCAGAAGCAAACGTTGTTTCACTTTCACAGATCCCAACAATCACAAGCAAGAAATTTGTCTCATAAAAAAGAAAGAAGAGAAAAGCAAACCTTGGCTTTGGAAAGAACAAGAGTAGCATGTCGCTCCTGCCATTCAGAGAGATCCCTTTGAACATTGGACGATGTTTTCGTTGAAGAAGGAGTTGCCTCATCTTCTAGCACCAAAATACAAAGACAACAAGAAAACATAAGCAAAAGAAAACCCAACATGGAACTAGAAGTAGTAGCATTAACAAGGCATGTTTTTTACCTTGGAGTGGGAAGTTCTTGAAAGTGTCAATTGTGAAGGACTTTACATGATCGATCAATTGCTGCGTGACTCCTAGCTGTTCCTCTCCTCCTCCTCCTCCTCCTGGTTTTGGTATCTGTTGATTTGAGTTTTGGCTGTTTTTGCTATTATCGCTACTTCTTGAAACACTGCGTAGAAGCCACGAGGACCAGTCCATCGCTGGGACTTCAAGCCATGATTCTCTTCTCCTGTCCCTTGTTTTCTTTTCTGGTTGCCAGGTTTCGTTCCATGTAATGTACCAAGCATTTCTGAGGCCCAGCACTGATCATGCCTATCCAGCCCATTTAAGCTGGATCAAGTCTGAGATGAGGTGGAGTCAATTGCACTGTTGCATGGTTGTAAACTTGGATCGGACCGACAAGTTAACTTGGGATAGAATCAATCTGAGATCTAAACCAATTAGAGTTGAAAAAAAAAACTTGATTAATCTAGTAAAACATTCAGGTTAACCTGTTGACTCAATGGATTCTAGAGCGGGTCTTGCAACCATGAAAATAACTCTACCTGGCCCAAACCAACTCGGGCCGGGTAGGCTTGTACATGGTCTCCATTATAGTATTGATACAGAGAGCCCCAAAATTCATCATTTGTTGAGGAGCACCCAGGCAAGGGAGGAGGCCTGATCTGAATCGCTAGTTCCAACTTCCCTCCCCCTTTGTTTCGCAATATGCAAGCCTTACTAAAAAGTTTTATGTCCGATGAACCACCGACAAACGACTTAGTCACTTTACACTTGACATACATTTATGCTTAATCGACATAGCCTGTCATCTGTACAAGTTTTTTACTTTGTTTCGGTGAAAATGATAGGAGATTTGTGACTCGGTAACCGAAACAAAATTTCAATGGGCAAATGTCATCATCTAGAGAGGAAATCCTTCTCTAGTTTATTGTTTTAAGAATTGCATGGGATGCTGCAATAATTTACCGTATCTAAAAATAACGTTGCAGGCAAATTCATGGTGGTTTGGGAATAACTTCTCAAGAATTATATCTCTTGGGTTCTTCAATTATAATATTATAGGCTTAAAAATAGTAAAGAGTTCTTAAAAATACTTTTACTCATTTTTTATATATTATATAAAAGTATTTGATTGATTAATACATTAATTCATCATGCCATGAGTAGTAAATTGATGAATAATATCTAAACTTATTATTTTATAATAGTTGAAACTTTCGGGTTCTTGTTTTTTTACTTAAAAGCACGTCAAAATAGTTTTTTAAAACTGTTTTTTTATATCCGCACATCAAAATGATTATAAAACACTAAAAAAAACATTAATTTAATACTTATTTAACATCAAAATCACTTTTAAAAAGCATAAAAAACAAAAATTAAGATACTTCCAAACACCAATGCTTCGTTTGTTTGCAGGAAAGTAGTTTTTTTTTAAAAGTGGTTTTTTTAGAAAATGAATTCCGAAAAAGTAAATTATTTTCTGATGTTTGGTAGTGTCATGGAATGGAAAGTAAGTTGAAAAACACTTTCCAGTGTTTGGTTATGTCATGGAAAATAAGTTGAAAAATAGCTTATTAATGTTAATAAGGAACAAATCTTACAAATTAAAAAGTTGAATAAGAATAGAATTGGAAAAAATCTAATTTCATAAATTATCTCAAATAAAATAAATAATAACCAAAATAATAGAAATCAAATCTACCATATAAAAAAAATTAAAAGATGATGAAATTAAAATAATAATAATTACAATTACAATTTCATAAATTATTTTAAATAAAATAAGTAACAATAAAAAAAATAAGGACCAAATTTGACAGATAAAAAATTTCAATTTAAAAAATGATAAGAGAAAAGTAAATAATAATCATAAAAATAAGGATCAAAGTTAATATAAAAAAATAAATCAAATTTTAAAGGATGAATTTGAAAAAAAAAAATTCAAACAAAACATATAGCATTCAAAAGTTTGAGGACCAAATTTGACATAATCAACAAATAATATGATATTTTTAAATTTTTCACAACTTCTAAAAAGTGTTTTCCGTTCAAAATAAAAGAAAAACAATTTTCTAGAAATCAAGCTAAATTTTTTTTTGACAGGAAAGTATTTTCCGTTGATCAACTTTACTAATAACAAACAAATCTTTGACACTTAGAGCGTGTTTGACAATGTGGTTGCGGGTGTTTTTCAAATAACTTTTCGTGCCAAAATACATGCAAATGATTTTTTTTTATTTTTTAAAAACTATTTTTGATATCAGCACATCAAAACGATCCAAAACATACAAACCATATTAAATTTTAACAAAAAAAAATTTAAATTTTTTAAAAACGCAACCGCAATCACAGTCACATTCCCAAACGTGCTCTTAACTTGTTTTTACAGTTGGAAAGCGCTTCCAAACAACCGCCAACGCAATCCGAGGATAACGGTGAGGGACTTTGATTAGTTGCTTGTGAACTACGAAAAGCTTTTGTTAATGAAACAGATAGCTCAGCACTACAACTGGGTGTGCTGTGTGGTCAATAAAAGACATGATCGATACATAACATGTGAGGAAAATGAAGAAAGACATAGGATGCCCTTTTACTAAAGCGTCTTATCCGTGAAATCATGAGAACATGTCGCGTGCGATGGACCGAGGAAGATGGGACTTCAACTCATTTCCCCTCCTTTACCGTCCCCACGCACCACAACCATGTCCAAGTCATGCGCCACACGAACCACGCTGCTCACGCGTTGTCTAAATTATTCCGGAGGCCTGTTTGGTTGCTATAAAGTATTTTCTTTTAAAAAAATATAAATAATTAATAATAAAAAAAAATCTGATAGATAAAAAAATTAATGATGAAAATAAAAAAAATTAATTTTATAAATTGATTCAAGTAAAATAAATAGCAATGAAAAAACAGGGACCGGATCTTATAGATAAAAAATTACAATTAAGAAAAGGATAAGAAGAAAACAAATAATAAAAAAAATAAGGACAAAAGTT
>Ga0325411_1008323_pt1 | contig 11238 bp, 8 predicted proteins | sample PopdelMetagenome_13_FD_206181 | JGI IMG/M metagenome (GOLD analysis project Ga0325411, IMG submission 206181) | Populus deltoides microbial communities from Bellville, Georgia, United States - Xylem-PdIQD-R4 | ecosystem: Host-associated > Plants > Phyllosphere > Stem > Wood/Secondary xylem...
GACTGCAAATCGTTCCAAGGTATTGATCTCTTTGAAAAACACAAGGACATCAAGGAAAAGAAACCAAGGAGATAACTATCCATAAATGTAGAGAAACTAAACAAAACACACAGCCACAAGCTATATCAACCATCCGGTAACGCAGGACAGACGCCAAATCATGCCGAGGTATTGATCTCTGTAGAAATATCCTCAAGGGTTTTTGAACGTTCAAGTACAGCCACAACCTGAGACATTGTAGGTCTGAGAGAAGGTGATTGATCGGTGCACATTATTGCCAGGTTCAAGGCAATTCTTGCCTGTTCGCTATCACTACTGCCCAACCTTGTGTAAACTAGCTGTTGAAGGTCTTGCTTCGCATGCAGCTTACTGGCCTGCATTTATGTGAACCTATAAGCAATAAGTCCTCAAAAGAGTATCATATCTACATACTTTTACTCCCTATTAATGTCCGATCGATGGATACTAATAATACTGAAACATCCAATCCTAAATTATGAGTTTCTTGAATACATCAATTGGATGATGGTTGCTATGAGACCGGAAAATATCAATGGTAGATTCTTCTTTTTTCCATTTTTTAAGATAAAGCATTGAAGCGGGTACTTAATTTTTGTTATTTTGACAAAAAAGTTTAATTAAAGAAAAACTGTTTCTAGCTCTTACCGTATCTAGAAGAAAAACAGAGTTTTCGTCTCCAGTAGAATCTGCATTATTTTTCCCACTAATGATTTCAAGAAGAAGGATCCCAAAACTGAAGACATCGACCTTGACAGTCATGGCTCTTCGGGTTGCATATTCTGGTGCCATGTATGAACTGAAATTGCAAAGAAATGATAGATTAAATAGGGAACCCAATTTCTTTCTCTAAGCAGCCTGGTGTCAACTATCAGCTAAAAGGACAAAGTTATTAAACCCGGTTCGGATCATGAATTAGATGGTTAACCTATGTTCAATTCAAAATGGAGTTGTTTTAAGTGTTTTTTTTTTCCTTAAAATTAAAACCATATCTTTCTAAAAAAATCAAATCAAGTTTTCACCAAGTTATTATTAGTTAGCCTGTTAAGTTAATTAAATTTAACTGAATTAACTCCTATCATGTTTATTTTAAAACCCGACCCGAGCCATCTTTAATAACAGTATGAAAAGGTGCATTACTATGATCGGCACCTTTCCAGTATTCAGAATTAAACTTCATAGAGGAAAAAAAATTGTAAGGTAATTTTATACTTACAGTTGTTTTCCTGCTCCAACTGCAATATATGGATTTCCCTCCTCGTAAAGCTTTGCCAATCCAAAATCTGATATTTTGGGATTTAAACTTGCATCAAGCAGAATATTAGTGGATTTAATGTTTCGGTGAATTATTTGTGGCTTCCTTTCATGTAGATACTTCAAACCCTTTGCTATTCCCTTGCAGATATTAAATCTTTTTTGCCAATCAAGTTGCACTTTAGGATTTGAATCTGCAAATAACCAAGTCAATACTCAATCCCTCACACACACAAATAGCGATATAAGTTAAATTTTGTGTGAGGACAGAAAATGGCTTGAATTCAGTTATGTCATGTTCTTCATTAAAATTGTTTTGATTGATCCACATATAAACAACTAAATCATTACCTGTGCTTTTTTGAATTGTTTGTGGATTCCATCTAAGTAGATTCTTCAAAGCCTTCGCTATACCCTGGCAGATTGTAGATCTTTCCGGCGAATCGAGTTGCTCTGTAGAATTTGTACCTGCATATCCCCATGGCACTAGTCAATATCCTCTCACGTTGTAGATTTTGAAAATCAAACTCAATACACACACACACACACACACACACAGAGCAGTGAAGCCTTTCAAAGTTCCAAGAGTTTTATGAATGTGGAAGCTAAGCCACTTACAATCTCAAAAGATGAACAACAATCGTGAGTAACTGTTGTATAGAGAGAATAAAATTTGAATACAAAACAATATAAAAGGTTAATTAAAAAATTTAGACACAGAAACGTAAAATATCATGAAAACAGGATACCTCATCTATGGTTTTATAATATTCTTTCATAAAATGAAACATATCAAATAAATCCTAGCTATATAACATAAGCAACATGGTTATCAACATTGGGATTGAAACTGAGATAAAAAAAAAATTACCAAATAAAACTTGTCCAAGTGAGCCATGTTTCATGTATTCGTAGATGAGCAAATGCAGGTGCCTTTTGGAATGACTAGCAAGCAATGTAACAACGTTGTCATGTTTCAAGTCCAAGGCCTTCTTAGCATAAACTTCGCTTGCTATTTCATCAACTGCTTTTGACTTTGGGTCTAGCTTCTTCACTGCTACTGTCAGATTTGGCAGGTCAGCCTGCATTCTCCACATGAAGAAACGAAGAGAAATCAAAGAAAATAAAAAAATTATCCCTTTAAAGACAAAATTTTATGAGCAAGAAATTTTTTTAACCTTGTATACTATCCCAGAACGCCCCCTACCAAGCTCGTTCTCGGGGCTAAAATTTCCAGTTGCATCAACGATCTGTTTAAGGGTGAAAGGTTTTCCTCCGATCTTCAGTTTTGTTTCTATTCCAATAACAAATGAATTAAACCACAATTATCTTAAGAATTATTCAGATAGATAACAGATTATGTTCATAAATCTTCTTCTCTTAGTGTTTACCCCGTAATTCTCTGTCTCCTATCCAGCCCATTCTCCACATGAAAGCCAACAGCAGCAGCAGAAATAAAATACAGCTTACTGCAATCACCGCAATTTCCCAAGGACGTAGTTTTCTGGGAACTTTGGAAACAAAAAACAGCAGCTTGTAAAATGCAAGCAATAATTTATTCTCAGAGTAACAGAATTCTGGGTTTTATCAGAAAAGGGTAAGTCTTGCTTCCTTTCCTACCACGGGTGACTGAAATAGCTGATATAAGAGGTCCATTGATAGCAGGTGGATTGTACAGAGATCCTTTGCCAGTCCAGAAGAAATGGATCTCCAACGAACCATCATGTATTTTGGTGGTGTATTTTCGCTCTAGTTCTTCATTTTGTCCTCTAAGAGTTTCCTTTATGTTGAGGTCTGTCTCCACTCTCTCATTCTGCCATCAAGAGTTCCTTAAGAGTGTGATATTACTACATAAATTGACATTCTGAAAAGTGAAATACTTACCTGAATATACACATCGAACACACGTTTCCCTACTCTGCTGTTATCTTCTCCCTTTGAATATAATGTTTCAGCAAAATGAAGTGTCACATGGTACTTGCCTTTACTCAAGCAAAGCCCATAATACGTTAGAGAGACAGGAGCAAGGCGGAAATTGTTATCTAATTTTGCCTCGGGACTGGAAACTTCACATGTCGAGTTTCTTACTATAGTACTGTCATTGATTCTGGCCCAAAAGTAGTCTCCAGAATAGCTATAAGCCCAATCGTCGTTTGGACTTTGATAAAAATTTGATGTTGAGGTATCGTTATGATAATGAGCCTTTCCCACGATTACCTCCTCACCACCACAATTTATAAACAAGGAATTATCTGCGAGAAAACTTATTTTCAGTAGAAAGATGATTGTTCCCCATAAAGTGGATAGAATTCAGTAGAAACAATTCTCTCTATATTATTTTCAATGATTAAGTTAGATGAGAATTTCATCAATAGACCTCTTGTCTAATTTTAGTGGCTTCCTTCTTCTTGCAAGGAAGTGTTATGTTCAAACCCACTCTTTAGAGAGTTCGAGACTAAAATATGCCCTTTTAAAGAGACCAAAATAGCTCCTCAACTTTGGCCATGGTGGCCAATCTAGTTCATGTACTAATGCTAACTCCTAGACAGTTTGTCTAATGACTAAGGATTGTAGCATTCTATCCGTGTAAAGAAAGAAGAAGAAGGTTTAAATAACTAATTCCAATTTGATATACAGTATATGCGAAACAACTTCATTTAGCTATCAGAAGAATGAACATACGCTTTCGACGACATGTTTCCTTCTGCATCATCTTATCTATGAAAGATCTAAGAAATTAACAGAGAAATTTTTGTTAGAAATACTTCATGATTACTCTTGTTGTAGAAAATGATGATACCACATACCTAGTCGGATGACTGGAAAAGCACCAAGATCATGGATCATAAAAAAAAAAAAAATCAGTGTGAAACTTTCAAAAGTGATTTATGAAAGTAAATAACAGTGTCACAGAAAGCCAGATGAACAGGAGCCTGCTCTGTCCCCTTACATGTGTACTCGTTCCCGTCCCAAGCACGTTGAATCTGTACAGTTCTCTTTGAAGTTATTGTATGAAAGATACCTGCAAAATAACAACTGATAAACATGAAGCTTATATAATTTAAATTACGTATTCTCTATAGCCATGTTTTTAATAAAATCCAAGATTATATAAAAAAATACTACGTACTCTCTAAAATGCTTCATATTTCTATACAATGTTGAGGTGGAAAAGAAACAAATTAGTCAAGGAGAAAGAGAAATTACCATTTTACTAACAACACATTCGTAATGCGCGCATGCACTCTCGATATATATTCTTTAAAATCTTTTGTTGATTATATATTATGAGTTATTTAATACAATCTTAATATTCTAACATATTCCATGTGTTAGAGACTACATTAATGTAAAAAAATCATTTCAAATTAATATCTCACCTAACAATTTAAATTTTTAAATTAAAATAATTTTTTAATATAATATTAGAAAATTGCCGACTTAATGATCATCAATTTGAAACTAATTATCCTATTTTTTCTAATTAAAACTAATTTTATATATGAGATAATGATAAACTTGTAGAAGTTTCAAGTTCAAAAAATATTTTTTTATAAAACAATTATACTAGAAAATAATATAAATTATATTTTAAAACCACATTAGATAACTTAAATTTTTTTTGTTGAGATGATACTTTGACAACAATCATAAATTCATTTGAATCTAACTTAAATTAAATCTTAAATATAAAGTAATAATAGACATGTGTAAACTTTAAATTCAAAGAGTTTTTATTTAAGAATATATATTTTAAAATTACCACAAAATTATTTCAGAGATCTCACATAGTAATTTAATATTATGTAATTGTTGAGCCTATCAACTGACTGTATGTAGGTTGAGCAATTTTAATGGATATAAGATTTATTTCTATTCCTGTTTAAATACAATACAAACATTAGAAGAAAAAAAATATAATTGATCACATATAATAATTTAAGTTTTTAAAATGAGATAATTTTTAATATTATGTAATTGTTGAGCCTAACTCAATTGATTAAGCAATTTTAATGGATATGAGATCTATTGCTATTGCTATTCCTGTTTAAATACAATACAAACATTACAAATAAATATAATTATAATAACTATAATAATATAGTTTTTTGATGATTTATAAGTGATCTATTAAGCACCTATTATAGCCATTAAGAACATGGCTTAACAGAAAAAAATACACTATAATATAGTTAAATATATATGAATGATTGAACAAATAGAAATTATGTACAGTACTATTGCCAATCTACTCTTGCACTATTGAATCATGCTTCACGCCAAGAGTAAGTAAAATTCCATAGCAGGAAGTTGTACTAAAGAAATTTGTTGTCAATCTAAGTACTGTCTTACATTTCAGGATAGGAAGATTGATTTTGCTTGCTAGTGATCCAGGAAGGAAGCTCATTAAGCGAGTTGTTTGTTAGCAATCTACGCAGGAAACAACAACCCGTTAGCAACATTGGTCTGCCAGCTGTACATTATCATAAAAATAAACAGAAACGTCTAATGCTTAAAGAACACATACAACTTGGAACTAATGTTCTGCAATGAATCGGGAATGCGACCAGTTAAGTTGTTGAAGCTCAGGTCACTGCAAGACAAAAGCAACACACATCGAATATTGGTTCTATAGCACTTAACATAGATAATATCATATTGAATTTTATACTGAAGTTTGAAAGAATGAGCAAGAGTTATTGCGAATAATTGCATGGAGCCAAAATACCAAGGACTGTAATTAACTTCTTGTGCGCTGGCCCTATATTAAGTGCGGTGTCGCGGTGGTTGCACCGCAATACCAAAAGTAGCCTTATGAATAAATATTTGAGAAAGAAAGGTGAACGTACAGATATCTTAACTGAGGCCACTGGCCAATGTATTCAGGTATTGGGCCCCTAATATCGCATTTCCTCAGAACCCTGTATAAACAATTGAAGAAGTAAGGGAATCATATTTGAAGATTTAGTTTTCATTTATCAGGTTGAGCAATATATAGGCCTTGATCTAGCTAAATAAAAAGAAACTAGCCCTCCCCTTCCTAAATGCCACCCCGTCCTTCTTAAGTTTTGATCCTAGAATTAATCTCCTATTTAATATCTCTAGTTTTGATCCTATGATAGCTTCTAACGCCAGACTTTAGCTTCTATGATGGATAACCAGCAATTAACACTATATGGAGAGAAACAATACTCACACATAAATTAAACTTTCAGATATTACTTCTTTTGGGAAAGATATTCCAGGATTACTTACGTCACTGACCAACCTGGAATCATTGAACAAGACTTTAGAGTTCATTAATAAGAAAACAACATGTTTCATCTCTATCTGCACATGTAAATAAAATAAAATGCATGGCATCACAGGGCTGCACATACAATGTCTGTAATTTTGGCAGACTAAAAGTTTCTGCAGTCAGATTCCCTTCAAAATTATTTCCTATAAGAATCCTGACAAGTACATAATAACATGGTCAGCTAAATCGAATTGGTTAGCTTTGATAAATTTAATTAACTCCTCTATAGATCATATCATATTAAAGAATAAGGAGAGAAAAAAAAAAACAAACAAATATTATGGAGAACTTACAGTTTGGTGAGATTGACCCAATTTCCAAAATAATTAGGTATCTTACCAGACAAATAGTTTCCACCAACTACACTGCATTGACACAAAAGCCTTCTTTTAATTAATGACAACACATAGTAGAATTAAATACATTACAATGATAGACGAAAAAAAATATCAAGGAAGAAACTTACAAGTCTTCCATATTGATAAGTTTGGCATATGTCTCAGGAATACTTCCGTTAAACTTGTTGGATGACAAGTAGCTGGAAGAAATTAGGGCCAAATTAAGATATGACAACGTATTAATTATATCTTGACAATGAGGCATTTTTAAACTCAAACTCTCTAGAGGAGGATTGAACCTTGCATGCTATACCATTCCTCCCTTAGGATGACTGGCATTGATGACTGACAAATTCGACTTCCCCATTGTTAAAAATAAAAAAGAAAGATACTTACAGTTTTTTAAGTTTGACCAAATTCGCAAGTTCCTTAGGAAGGTTTCCCTCGAGATCATTGTCATCCAGATACCTTTTTACAAAGGGAAACAGAGGAATAAGTAGGTGACTTATAGTACACTTGGAAGAGAAAATAAAAGAAGCGGTGAGTGTATTCTTCATACAAAGTATGGAGGGAAGACAGGTTTCCCAGTTCGACAGGAATATGGCCTGACAACGAGTTACTATAAAGATCCCTGCACATTGAACGACACAATGTGGAAGTGCAATGAAAAAGCAATCATGTTTGAATGATAACAGCAGCAAACATTGTTGAAACCATATTCATGTAACTTAATAATTGGTTCTGAAGTTCCTTACAGCATTTGTAGGTTGGAGAGTGTGCCCAAAGTTCTAGGTATAGTACCTCCCAGGTTGTTGAGCCGAAGACCGCTGCGACATGACGATGCACAAATATTCGATTTAGAAGCTAATTGTAGATTCATGATTGTACTAAAAAAATATGTTTTTTTTACAAAGTAAAAAGTTAAATTGTTAGCATTTCACAAGTCTGTACTAATTATATTAAAGGATTGGGACCCAATGCTTTATATTATTGTTTAAATATTTTTTTCTTTGTACGATCTATGAGGAGCAGTCCACCCACTTGTGTCACATGTGCACATATATAAGCGCGCACGCTCGCCTGCATGTGAGTTGTTTTTAACAAAGCGGCGATGATGCATTGCACTTTACTTTCACTAGTTTAATTTTAAGTTTCAAAGAATTTTTATATAGGAAGTGTGTTAAAAAGTTAATATAAAACCATTCCTTAGATATTATTTAATAGTTTAAACAATCAAGCTGATATAATTCTTTTACATTATCTAACATACTTTGATCATTCACACTATTCTTGAAAATTAAAACAAGCTTTTTAGTGTTTTTTTTAATAGAATATCAATAAGATTTAGTTAGTGCCATTAAAAAAATAACAAACTAATTAAAAGAAAAACTTACAGTGTAAAAAAAAAAAAAAACAAAAAGTTAATATTTAGCATTAGACCACCTCAATACATAATTTAAACATCTAACCTGTATAATTAAAATTTCGAAATCTAATTCGAAACTATCAAGCTAAACAATTAAAAATTAAATCATAAATTTTATTTAAATTAGGATCAGCAACATCAAAAACTAATTTATTATGAATAATTTAAATAGACTATAAGATACCACAACAAAACATATAAATATCTTTGTACTAAAATTTCTCATGTAACAAACGATTCCAAAACAAGCTTTGATAAAACCAAAAGCCTCATATATATATATATATATATATATATATATATAAATATATATATATAATCCAAAATGTTAAAGTAGAATGATCACCACTTGGTGAGAAAGAGAAAAACAAAACAACAAATAAATCTAATGAACAAACTCCATCAAATTAACTAGCAGCAACAATAGTTTAATAATGAAGCCCCTTATCAGTGTGAGGACAATAAGATTTACACAGAAAAGAAATAGAGATTAAGAAAAGCAGAAAATAGAGATGAAGAAAAGCAGAGAGTGATTTTGTTAAACAAAGAAGAAGAAGAAGAAGAACTTTAGCACTGATTCTTTTATTAATTGATTATAGTTCTCTTATTTGACATATGTTTATATATGCTATAGTAGAAAGGTTATACACATTATCTATTCTCTCTTTATTTGCACTGAAACAATGCTAACTAATTCTCTTAACTAACAAACAATACAAACAGCATTCTAACAATATCATTCTTTAATCTTTTGGTATTTGACAGGACTAGAGCCTTTGGTATCTTTACAATCAGAAGATTAAGTGAATGATCACTGAACGCCTCGTATTTAACCATCGTAAAACTTTTCATCACTAGAATGATGAAAATAACAAGTTTTAACTATGCTATAGTTATTTAATTACTACTTTTTTTGGCTGATAATCATGTAGGCATATGAACTCATGAGAATTTAACTATTCTCACTAGAATGAAAATAACAAGCTTTACATGCATGCCATCATATACAAAGATTTGATATAAAAGATATAGTTTCAATTTGTCTACATTTATTTATTTATTTGAGATTTTGAGAGGTCACACATAACATTGGTTAGCTAGCTAGGGTCTTGGAGAAGTGCACATAGATTCACCACTAGCTGTGATCCTTGGATATATAGTGAATATATCTTTATGTATTTGAACATTAAAGAGTTAATGTAATCTGTTAGATATACACCAATTTGTTTAGTTTAATTAAACATTCTAATACTATATACAGTATGCTGAATTTGGATTCCTTCATCTCATTGCTATCTTCAATCTCTGAATATAAATAAACAACTTTAAAGTTTTAAGTTCAACGATCGCACTACCCCTGCTTTAGGACCTTACTACAGATTTTACACATAACATTGATAATTCTGTGTACTTGATTATTATTATTTTTTTTTGATGTATTTTAAAGACTTATTATGTACTGTTGCTATCTATCCATTACCAGCTCTACTTAATTTTAATCACACAAGAAAAGAAGATGAAGTAGATGTTCGGCTATGGAGAAAGACTTACATGACTGTCAAATTTTTACAATTACTTATGCTGTCTGGTATGCTGCCTGTCAATTTATTGCTTTGAAGATCCCTGATGGACATATATACGAATGAGGATACACACACACAAATACATGTAAACCAAGACTAGAGATATAAAAGCAAAGGTAGCATACATAGCATTGACTTACAAATAGCCAAGCGATTGTAAACGTGCCAGGTTCTTAGGGATTTCACCATAAAGATTGTTGTCGGCAAGTTTGCTGTTCGGGTGCAATCATCACGGGTTCCAAGAAGAGAAAGACTTTCAGTAAATTTCAATTGACTGAATTAAATAAACTTTCTTATTAGAACATTCAATGGAACTTCTTAGAGCATAGTTCAAAATTCTTAGCATGGTTATGATCATTAGAGGCTAGAATGTTGTTCAGTTGAAGTCACCACACTCACACATATATACCAGAAGAAAAAGACCTTCAGTTAATTTCAACGGATTGAATTATGTACTTTTATGAATATTGGTAATAAAACAGTCAATATATAGAACTTCTTAGCGCAGTGTTTGAAAAGATTAGCAAAATTATATATGATGTAGCAAAGTTATATTTCTTCACTATCTTTAGAGACAATACACTCTATATCAAGTAATCTTGCAAGAGAAATTGGTGGTTGTTGCATACCTCTTTCTTACATGCACATAGGATCCATGAAAATTGTCCACATATCTGATTTTTATATGAGATGGGACAATATGTGGACTAAAAGAGAACTCTTTGTGCAGTTGATTAAAAATAATATGCCTTTTTTTTCTTTCGAAACATTATGTTTGGGGAAAAAAAAGCATGATCAATGCCATTGAAAAAAATATATTTTGGATTAGCTATTAGTGTGCGGAGAATAAGTTTGTCTAATGCTTAACATAATTTTATAAGCAGGGGGCGGAGGTAGGGCCCCGGCCCGTGCTAAAATATTTTTCTTCCTTAAATAATTATAAATTTTAGCTTTAAAATTAGTAAATTTTAACTTTTTAGCTCTCTTAATTTTGTTTTCTAATTTAGCCCCCTCAAACATAATATCCTGGCTCCATCCTTGTGTTTATAAGTGTATCTTCATCTCTTAAATCATTCTAAGCATTCTCCTATGCTTTTTTTTTAAAAAAATTATTTTATAATTTGTTTTGTTTTGTTTATTATGAAGTTAAGTAATGATAACCAAAAGCAATTTTACAAATATTCTTATACAGATTAAAGATAAAAAGACGAAGCCAAGCACCATTTAAATTAAATTGAACTATGGAACAATGATTTGCAGCTTTCTTGCACGATTCTGCCTCATTATGAGTCGACACAAATTATTGAATCTCACAGCCAT
>Ga0325411_1008326_pt1 | contig 11237 bp, 13 predicted proteins | sample PopdelMetagenome_13_FD_206181 | JGI IMG/M metagenome (GOLD analysis project Ga0325411, IMG submission 206181) | Populus deltoides microbial communities from Bellville, Georgia, United States - Xylem-PdIQD-R4 | ecosystem: Host-associated > Plants > Phyllosphere > Stem > Wood/Secondary xylem...
AGAGAAACCTGCCGAAATAAGTTTATTAGACTATTTCTAACTGTTTCTATTCAATTTTTTTCATTGATTTTTATTTCTGATTCATTTTTTCTAACTATTTCTTCTTGGTTTTATCAGCCTAATAAGTTTTTCGAATTTATTCTCAACCCTAGAAGGGAAGGATAAGATCCAAGTGAACAGTTAGCTGCATCGAGTGTGAATGCAAGCAGTGACTTTAGAAAATGATGTGCACATGCATGCCAATAGCCGTCCCCTTTCATTCAATGCAACTCATCTTGAGATCCACAATTCCGAATTATACAGCTTTTTGTTGGTTTGGGCGAAATAAATAAATGGAAATCAGACATATTTACATTTACATAGTGACCAGACAAAATTAATTGGAAAAATCAAAATAAAAAATTAAAAAATAATTTGCTCCGTCTTAAATTAGGCATAAACAAGCACCCAGCTGGTCCATCAATTTACGAACGTGCATCGTAAAAATTCATATATTTCTTCTTTTTTTTTTCATTTAGATGAAAGAGTATTATAATTAACCTTTTTTTTTTTTACACAACCATCATAACGGTGATTTTTACTTGTCTGTGAAAAGAGAAGCTTCTTCCTCTGCTTCTGTTTTTTTTTTTTTTTAAAAAAAGATTTATGTGTGGGAAGAAAGATAAACAGTTAAATAATTTAAGCGCATTTTTGTTTTAAATTTTTAAAAGTGTTTTTTAAAAAGTTTGAATTTTTTTATTTTTTTAATATACTGATTTTAAAAATAAGTATTAAAGAATAAAAAATTATTTTAATTTATTTTTAAATAAAAAAATATTTTAAAAAATAATCATCACATAATATTATAATATTAAACATAATTTTTAATTACATCATAGAGGATCCAATCTGTCTCCACTGACAGCGCAAAAAAAAAAAAAAAAAAAAGATATTCCCCAAGCAAAGAACCCCCCTCCTTGCTTTACTACGACAGCCGTCTGCTACACACAGACACAAACTCTCCTTTACCTTTCTTTCTTCTTTTCTTTTTAATGGCCATTGATACCCATTGCTCCTTCATTAACCTCTTCTTCTTCTTCTTCTTCTTTTCTAACTCTTAGAAAAAAAAACAGCGATAGAAAGGGAAAGAGAGACTGGAAATAAACACCAAGAAAGAAAAAGTAGCGAAGAAGATGATGCAGAAGCGAAGATGGAAGACCGTGGGTTTGATGAGGAAGATGCTATCATGCGCCATATGCACGATAGCGATGATGGCCCTCCTCTCCGTACACTTACATGTTTTCCCTCCTTACTCTAAACTCCCTGATCCTTACAGGCTTCCTCATCCCGTAAGTAATTCCACACTCACCTGATTTTCTTTTTTCCCCTTTTAGTGTTAGAATTAGGGTTTCTTCTACTTTCTAAAGTTTCTGTTACTTCTTTTTCGAAATCCGTTAACTGTGGCCTAATGTGCTTGAAAGATAGATATCTTAGCCTTCTAATTCTTGGGATTCTGCCTATTTTTGTACTGACTGCCGTAGTTTTATTTTTTCTTTTTTTTGGAACAATAATTGGTGGGATTTTAGTTCATACTATTTTTTTTAACAATAAAAAAAATATTATCTGTAGCAAATTGAAATCAGAGACAAGATATTGGGCAAAGAGCAAGAACAGAGCTGGACAAGTGAGATCACTCCTCCCAATGTATACAAAGGCCCTCTCTCATCCCACCAGGTCTTATTACATGCAATTCATTCCAATATATTTTCCAATTCAAGCACTTTTTTTTTTTTTAATCCTGATTCATTGATGAAATTTAACAGAAATGAAAAGTATGGTGAGGAAACAATTTGGGATTAGTCTGTGTGTAGCTGTGGATTGAGCGTCATAAGTGTTTATGTTTTTCTTTATTCTAAGCAGTCAGTCATGCATCTTTCATGTTTTCACTCCTTTAGACTTGACAGTGTTCTGAGCGGAACCCCAACTGTACCAAACTATGGAAGCCTCCACCAAATCGCAATTATTTGCCTTGTACTCAACCTAGTCCTAACTATACCTGTAAGTTTGGCTCTAATTTCATATTGATTTGCTTCTTTTAAAAACTTTTTCCTGTTTGCTTATTTCTGCTTTACCTACTGTTTCTCAGCTCCTTCAGAGTCGAGAGGTTACCTTCTAGCTCATACAAATGGAGGTCTCAACCAGATGCGAGCTGGGGTACTTATCTACAGTCTATCGTTTATAAAAATTTACAGTGTCGATATCCATGACTACTTAAGTTTGTCAATCACAATGGCTGTGTTTGAAATTCTGAAATTTTATTACTCTACGCTATTTGTTAGGCTTCCCAAATTCTTATTCTGTTTCTATGTTATCCTGGAAGATGTATGTAGTTGTGCTGTGCTCTATGGTACAATTTATTAAGGCACCAATAATTTGTGTTTTTTTTTAATTGGTTCTTGTGTTTTTGTACTGGGGTTGAGAAACACTGTCTTTCTTGAATTGCAGATATGTGATATGGTAGCTATTGCACATATCATAAATGCCACTCTTGTTGTTCCAAAACTAGATAAAAAGTCATATTGGCAAGATTCCAGGTAATTTTAGATCAGTGAAAATTTCAAGTTGTTGGGCCCTTTCATGTCATGATGCCATAGCTCTTTCTTTCTTTGTTCGTTGTTCTTTTTTTGCAGCAACTTTTCAGATGTCTTTGATGAAGATCATTTTATCAATGCTCTAGCTAATGATGTGAAAGTCATAAAAAAGCTTCCCAAGGAAATAGGTAGTTCTATGAAAGCAGTTAAATATTTTAAAAGCTGGTCTGGTATGGACTACTACCAGGAAGAGATAGCAAGCATGTGGGCTGATTATAAGGTATATCAATTGGAAGTTTCACTTGGTATTTATGATTGCAATCTGCTGGTTTTACTCATTTATTATTGAAATTCTAACACAATCTTCCTAACATAAATTTGTTTTCACAGGTTATTCGGGCTGCCAAGACTGACTCTCGCCTAGCAAATAACAATCTCCCTCCTGATATTCAGAAGCTGCGTTGCCGTGCCTGTTATGAAGCCCTCCGTTTTGCACCTCAAATTGAAGCAATGGGAAAGGTGAAAATAGCTAGATATTTTTGCTCTTGTTGATTCTTGTATGTGCAATGATATGATTTCAAGTCACATTGGCATTGTAGTTGTTGGTGGACCGCATGAGGTCATATGGTCCTTATATTTCCCTGCACTTACGATATGAGAAGGACATGCTTGCCTTCAGTGGATGTACACATGATTTGTCTCCTGCTGAAGCAAATGAACTAAAAATGATACGGTAATTTTGCTGCTTATGTGATAATGAATTCAATTCAATGTTTGGGCTTTTTTGCTTATGTATTTTATGTGACATGAAGAGAGGCAAATGATAACTGGAAAGTGAAGGATATTGATCCCAGGGAGCAGAGATCCAAGGGTTTTTGCCCCTTAACTCCAAAGGAGGCTGCAATATTTCTATCTGCTCTTGGTTACCCATCAAACACCCCTATCTACATTGCTGCAGGAGAGATATATGGAGGTGATTCACATATGGGTGAGCTACAATCCCGATATCCTATGTTGATGCGCAAGGTTCGTGTTTTGGCTTTTCTATAGAACTTTTCCATGTTTTCTCTGTATAAGTTAATTGTTGTTATTGTTAGTTTTGTTAACCTATAGATAAATGTCTTTTCAAAGGCCTTGCTGTGAGAGCAATGCAAAATTTTATACTTCAGGAAAACCATAAGATTGAAAAAAAAATTAAAAAAATTCACTCCTCACATCTAAGGATACACCCTAGTCCATCTACACAACTAATGATGAGTGCAATTGCTTGCATTGACGATGCCCTGTGCATTTTGTATGCTGTTTTTGTGTTCATTGTTTTTTGTGGATAATCAAAATAGTAGTTTATTTTAGAAGGCAGATTACGAGGGGATGCCATGTATAATACTTTTAACCCATTCATCATATAAAAAGTAATTTTTGGAATTGTGTTTGTAATCAAGTTGAATCGAAGTCTGGAAAATTGACAAATCACCGTCCTTCTCTTTCTATGTGCCATTTTGTTGTCAATCACAGTGCACAGATACTTATGCTTGCATGGAGACTTGTAAACATACATGAATATTCTCTGTATTCTGTCTATAAGTGCTGATTTTTTTTTTCTTTTTGGTGCGAGAAGTTGGGCCGGGATGAGTGAGAGCTGCTAATTTTTTAAGTGTTGCTCCATGACTAGCATGTCCTTTAAACATCTTGCAGGAAACGTTGGCATCTTTTGAGGAGCTTGAACCGTTTACCAATCACTTGTCTCAGCTGGCTGCGCTTGACTATATTGTATCTGTTGAAAGTGATGTATTCATGCCGACATACTCTGGAAACATGGCAAGGGCAGTCGAAGGTCATCGTCGCTTTCTTGGACATAGAAGAACAATTTCCCCGGACAGGTATGGGATATTCTTATATATATTTTAGCTTATTTTGATCAATTTCTTTGCACTGAGCATTTTCTTTTTTTGTCCCTTAGGAAAGCACTTGTTCGTCTGTTTGATAAAATTGAGCAGGGAAAACTGAAAGAAGGCAAATATTTATCAGACCATGTCATTGAAAGCCACAGAAAACGGTATGTATTCTTAAGCATTATAATCACAATTAATACCCAAAAACATCTTCAACAGCTGAGTTGCCCATGGGCACTGCTTTTCTGGGAGAAAAGGTGAGGTATAGTTAATATTGTGCAGCCACAATTGGGTGGCACTGGGAAACTACTGCTCGTTTTGTGAGATTTGAGGTTATCTTCCATGGCCATTATCTTGACGGGTCAGCATTCTATAAAGATTTGAAAATAGAATCCACTAATTTAAATTTTGTTTCTCATGTTGGTTGCATAGGCAAGGCTCCCCAAGGAAGAGGAAAGGCCCCATTTCTGGAACAAAGGGCACGGATAGGTTTCGTTCAGAAGAAGCTTTTTATGTAAATCCTTTACCAGATTGTTTATGTCAGGGGCAATCCCATAATCTGAACACCTCTATCATAACAAGTTAGTTTAGATGCTGAAGAACAATTCTCTTCAAGATCCAAGTGCGGGAGGATAGTGGCAAATTTAATCATTCACTATCATCCATTGATACTGCAAGCCGGCTGTGCCAGAATCAGGGTTAGGTATGCGGATTGTGTATATCTCGAGTTTAGGTGGGTGGAGGCATGCATGAAGATACCGAGCAAATGGACGCTGCTGCTATTCGGTGCCAGTGCAGGCACAGATTATGTTGGGAAGAGAAGGGGCCTTTCATTCCATCAACCAAAAGCAATTTTCATTTTTCAAGAGGACAATTTAAATAGTCAGATTAGAAGGAAGTTAGGGATACGATTATCATTGGATCTCTAGAGTAACATCCTTTTCTTCGATGCATGTATTCGATTCATCGTCATTCAATGCAATAAAAGTGAAAACAATTAGTTCTCTTTTCTCCCGATTGTCGCCCACCTCTCCTTCTTTTGCAATAATCTTTATCCTTGCATGGTAAACCGAACAAGAAAATGATCTTTGGACTCCTAAAGTACTAAATAATTACCCTACAAATGAAGGAAGAGAGCGACGGCATATGCAGGCTGTCATTCTTACTACTTCAAAAAAAAAAAAAAAAAGGGTCGGCGAACCGGGTCGGTAACCAATGAAAAGAAGATAGGATATCCACATATCTCCTCACGAACACTCATGCCCACTCCACATGTATACCTGTATAGCCACGTAGGCACACATAATCTTGTTACCTCTCTCCACGAAACGGAAGAGCCTTCTGTTTGTAAGCTCGAAAGCACAGAGGTTACACTGTGGAGGCAACTATGGGTGCTTCTTTCCTATCAACCCTCCCCTCTTTGGTTAGTGTCCCTTCTTTAACCATCTCTACTACTCCTACCATTAGATGTCCTTCTCATGCTGTAAGTTCTCTTGAAATGTTGCTTCAGTTTCATCTTGGCTGGGAATGCTACAGAAAATGGAATCATTTATTTTTCTCTCTTTTGCCTTTTGGCTAAATATTGATCAGGTCGCTATTCGTTGTCATAAAATGGACACTGATGTCCCTGGTGAGAATGTTCTACGGCGAAGAGAGGTTTTGAAATGCTTTGGTGCTACTGTTGGCATGGTAAGAGAGAAATAACACTTCCCTTTCATTGCTCAAGGATTTGGCATTCACATTCTATGCAAACTTGACCATCCACTTCTTGATTCTATTCCAAAGGCGATACATTAGTGTGTTGTTTTGGTATACATGGTCAGATGACACTAATTCTACATTCGAAACATTGTTGATTTATGAGATATACAATTTAATTGCCTTTTTTTTTCCCGCTCAGAAAAAAATAAAATAAAAAGGTGATATCTGAAATATTTCAGTTATATTATTCTCTCATTTTGATTTAGTGGAATGTTGATGTTAATGGTTGTATTTTGACGCATCCTTTATATGTTGGAAATCCATAATGTAGAATGATGTGATGATGAGTTTCTAACCAGTTTTGCTGTTAACTTAGGAATTGCTAGCAAGCTCAGGATCATTTGTTGAAATGGCTAGTGCTGCTGATTTGATCCAACGCAGGCAGCGTTCTGAGTTTCAGTGTGAGTTCCCTAATCTCAACATTTCCAAGCATGCTCAAATCAGCTACAGTTTGCTCAGTTGATGTTGCATCTTCTTTCTCACAGCCAGCATAAGGCAGACCCTTTCCGCAGCTATAAAGGTGAACCACACAACCTTGCCTTTATGCTTTCTTTTTATCAAGTTGTTGTTCTGCAGTTCCATAAAATGGATAGAAATATCTACATCGTGCTTTGATGGTGTTTTGATCACTATTCTGTTGATATTTGTTTCAGGGCAAACCTGAACTTGTACCATACATTCTTACTCTGGCTCTGAATGATGCCATTACTTATGATAAGGTCAGACAAATTCCTTCACCTGTTGAATTCCTATATGATTGCTATGGAAGTCCTTAACTAAAGGTAAAAGTCGAAAGAAATGCTCTGATTAATTCCTGATTAAGTTTGCAGGCTACAAAATCTGGAGGCCCAAATGGATCCATACGATTCAGGTATTTCAGTTATGAAGTTATCATCTTTTATGAGTTTGTACACTGATTTATCAATGTGTGGAAGTTTACACTTTCCTCTTCCTCTAGCATGTAGAGAAACTGGGTCTCAGACATTTGCATACGCACTGCAAGCATCAACTCCCAATTGATTATGATTATTTACTGAGGAATGAGCAAATAGAACCTCCTACAGGTTCTTTGTGAAGCATCCTGCCAGTACGCTTATATCACGATCTGTGATGTTCGCAGTTCCTGGTTTTTGGATGTTTAAGTAAATTAGAACACCTGCTTAGGTTGCAGAATTGTAAATTATTGTCTGAAGTAATCCCTGCTTCTTGATTGAAGTCCCTTTTGCTTTTTGAAGCAATAACTTACCTCCTTGCCTGAATGTTGTCTTAATTTTCTTCTCCTTTTTTCCCACCTGAAGTTCAGAGATAAGCAGACCTGAAAATAAGGGACTTTCTGCCGCGTTGAATTTAATAGAGGAAGCGAAGGAGGAGATAGATTCATATTCCAAGGGTGGACCCATCTCTTTTGCAGATCTTATCCCGTATGCAGGTTATACACATTAATAATCCCAAATTTATGCCGTGCTGCATGCTCTAGCCTTATTGCATGACCTAGTTTATGTACAGATGAACAGAATTTAATTCATCAACAGAGAAGACCAATGTCCCTGACTCAATTTTGTTTGTTCTCTGCAGGACAAAGTGCTGTTAAGGCTACATTTCTGGCTTCTGCCATCCGCAAGTGTGGCGGTAATGAACAGAAAGGAAGCATATTGTACTCCGCATATGGATCCAGTGGACAGGTTAGTGTTTCTAATTTGGCTGTGTTGTGGACAGTTTTAATTTGCACCAGGATATATAAAATATTGGCAACTCTACCTCTGAACCAGCCTTATTATTAAAGTCAAGGTCTAAAACAGTGGCTACATAAGAGTTATAGTATGCAGAAAGGTTAGGGAGTTCCTTGTGTAAAAAGGAACATTACGATGACTGCAATTATGCTCAAATGAGTTCTCGTAAATACATACAGATAGAAGTAGATATTTCATCATTTTTCCTATCATCCGACCTACAAAAGGGTGTGTGTCTATTATCAATAAAAGCAAGTTAAGTGATAAGCAATTAATCCCAACAATTGTTGTTGTTCTTATAGTGGGGATTGTTTGATAGACAATTCGGAAGGACAGATTCCCAAGAGCCAGATCCAGAAGGGAGGGTTCCCCAGTGGGAGAAAGCCACAGTCCAAGAAATGAAAGACAAGTTCTCATCTATTGGCTTTGGTCCCCGCCAGGTATGCTTTCAACAAATATATTAAGGATCACGAGCTCACAACCTTCTACAAAGACAGGAGATTTCACTTTGGAAAGACACCTATAGATGGTCGCTGATCCAATTCTGTTCCTTCCCTGGTTGACCAGCTAGCTGTTATGTCTGCGTTCTTGGGTCCTGATCAAGCAGCAACAGAGGCCTTACTGGCAACTGATCCAGATGTTACACCATGGGTTCAGAAGTACCAACGTAGCCGAGAAACAGTGTCTCAGACAGATTATGAGGTCAGCTGATAATTCTCAACAGGGATCCCAATCAATTGAACCTGCCTAATTTGAAATTATGCGATGTAGTTCTTGCTATGGAGGAGCAGAGGGAATTTGATGCTATTATGTACCGTTAAATCCTCGCATTTCCAAATTTATGTTGCCTCTAGATCTGTTCTAATTACGGTCTTGGAATTGATTTTCTTGCAGGTCGATCTGATAACTACTCTCACCAAATTAAGTTCCATGGGCCAACAAATCAATTATGAAGCATATACATATCCTGTCCGAAAGATTGAGTTGAGCAAACTCAAGTTATAGCGCAGACGATTTGCATTTTCAAGGAGCCATCAACTGTTCCATCACGCGCAATTATTAATGCTTCTCACAATTTTGTAAGCAGTGATGTTTTCAAGCTTCCCACTTGATTCAAACCATGAAATGACTCTGTGATTTCAGCTGCTTGGAACACTACATCCATGTTTCTAGTTGCGATTCTCCTCGTTGTCCCACGCCACGCGGGTACTCGCTATAATGTGGTTTGTGGTATAAACAAATCAAGATATGACGCTACAATATAAAAACTCAATTTAGAGAATGCCTCCAATTATCAACACCTGAAGTTGTAATTCTTCTTTCTTCATTTACCAACCTCTGATGTTGTAATTCTTCCTCCAAGCTACAAGGATGAAAGCCAGGCTTGGTGTCAACTCCAAGCTCTGCCATTCTGTAGCCTTGTGCTTGCTGCTTGTTGAAAATTAATGGCTTGATGAAGACGAATGTCATCGCCAATAATGGTTACATCCAACGCACCTTCTGCTGCCCAACTAATTCAGTGCACTCACGTCTATTTCATATCTCTCGTGCTTTTAATAAAAAGGCATGAAGATTCAACCAAGTAGAAACTATCTAGGCCTTGAATAAATTTGGCAGCCTGGCAATTCACCAAGCCAGCATATAACTACAAGGAGAGGAGTGGTGTTTGAAAAAGCGGGGCCAGAAACAAACTGCAGGTGGACAGTGTAAAGAAGATGCATGATCATTGGATTTTTCCATTTGTAAGGAAACTAAACAGTACTTAATACTGGATTGCTGTTATCAACAATAATGTAACAAAAGTAGCAAGGCCATGAATATATGATTTGGCAATTAGCCAAGACATGAGAGTTGAATATGAACACTGATATTCCTGAATGGAGGAACCCCACCATGAAGAATGGAGTATTGATATGAGACACTTTGCATCTAGTCAGAGTATCAGACAACTGTCATACAAATGAATAAAGCCAGATAATATACCTTGTTGCTGTGTCTGCAACGCCAGCCTCTGTACGGAAGCAATGGGAAAATGCCACATAATTCAATGGCAACAGTGACTCGGCAAGGATAGCATCCATGTGGATTCCTCCCACAGGAATCTCTGCAGTGCCAATGAGGCATTGATCACTATCCTTGATAGAGTAAACCTGTTAATTGTCAGGCATAAGTATCAACAAGTCAGGGGTGCCTGCCTACAAGAGCTCAGGGGAAATATACTTAAACCTGTAAGATGTCCAGCATTATCCCCTCCTTCAAACATACTCGCACACACGCACGCACACTTCTCTAACAACATACTTGCAAATGAATTATGCTATTATCTCATGCAACATCATAAGTACAAAAAATTGGCAAACTTGTAACTGAATTCAACTGCTCGGTCTTTTAGTTGCAAAAAGCAATTCATGTCTTTGTGTTTTGTTCTACGTTTCATTTTACTCGTGAAATATAAGGAAGCAGTTGAAAGAATTACATACCATCGCTCTCACCATTGAACTATCTTCCACTCCAATCGGAGCATGTGGATGAGCATGTTAGGTATACATTGTGCTTCCATCTGAAGCTCATCTGTAAGTTTAACCAGGTCTTCTTCCAAAGTTACAAGTCCTTCTTTCAGATTCTTTCCTGAAGAAAATGAAAGGACATTCATTACACAGATACAAGCAATCAAAAAACCGAAAGAATGATAAATATTCAAACCATACCTTCCTCAATCAGTTTTTGACGCTCTGATGGCTCTAGCTTTCCCTTCATCTTGTTTGCTACCGCATTCCTTTCCCCTCGAAGCCCGCAGAGGACATGGAGAGAGGACCAATGGGAGAGTTTATCACATGACCCAGGAGGAGGTCAGAATTGATCTAGAGGTGGTGGCAGGTATGCTACAGTAGAATTCTCTATATGCTTTAATTGATCTTGAAGCCACTCATTTGTTTATATCTGTTAGAGTTGAAAAAAAATTAAATGTGTTACCTGGTAAGATGGAAAGAGCGATAATAATTAGTACACACGTTTGAGAAACACCTTATAGAATGGCACCTACTGAAGTGTTTCCTGAAGTGTTTTCATATGAGTTGCTAGGATTACCCTTGAAAGAGAGGTTGAAGTCTCTATATATATATATAATGTCTGGAACTACCCCAGTAGCCCAAACACCTTATAGAATGGCACCTATTGAGCTAGTAGAATTAAAGGTTCAACTGCAAAAATTGCTAGATAAAAGGTGTATTCGTCCAAGTAACTCAACATAGGGTGTCCCGGTGTTGTTTGTAAAGAAAAAAAAT
>Ga0325411_1008327_pt1 | contig 11236 bp, 11 predicted proteins | sample PopdelMetagenome_13_FD_206181 | JGI IMG/M metagenome (GOLD analysis project Ga0325411, IMG submission 206181) | Populus deltoides microbial communities from Bellville, Georgia, United States - Xylem-PdIQD-R4 | ecosystem: Host-associated > Plants > Phyllosphere > Stem > Wood/Secondary xylem...
TATTTTTCTTATAAAACAAAAATCTTGTCATGTCATTTTTAGGTGAGTGGAAGACCAAACTAAAACGATCTAAACATATACGGTGTCATTTTATTACCTGATAATAATGGTTTGATTAATTTTTCTTAGCATAAATATAGAACACAATTTATTGCTATTTATTTATTTTATAATTTTTAGAATCAAGGTGTGTAGACATGGTCCAACACACGAATTCGTTTCTGTTTACTGTTACAGGTAGGAACCACTTATAAATTTACTTAATCATTTACATGTTTGGAAGTATAATGATAGTTATTTTTTAAAATATTTTTTATTTAAAAATATATTAAAATAATATTTTTTTTATTTTTTAAAATTATTTTTGACATCAATATATTAAAATGATCTGAAAATACTAAAAAATATTAATTTAAAGCAAATAAAAAAAATTAATTTTTTAAAAAATACTTTTAAAACACAAAAATAAACAGTGTTTTGCCCCTTTTTTGTGTTAGGAACCTTACCCAATTTAAGTATTATAATCTTTATTGTGATCATTTTTTTATTTTAAGAAAAAACATTTAAAAATAAAAATCAATTTTCAAAATCTTTTAAAACCAAGAAAAATGGATTTAAAAATTGTGTAAGTGATTTTTGGCTTTGCTTCTCTTCAATAAAAAAAATAAACAAGTTTTTAGTTTATATTTTTAATAATTAAAATAAAAACCTACAAATAATACTTAACCATTGCTAAATTATTCACCAGATAAATATTTCCTAATAAAATAAAATAAAATTTCCCTCATACATGCATGTTATATAAATTTAAAAAACATTACTCAGTTAAATTAATGTTTCATAGCACATCATGATCAAACCATTACGCTAGTTGGTCAAATCAAGCGAAACACAATAATAAAAAAGTTTTTTTAAAAGATTTTTGAGTTCTTTTAAAAAAAGTTTAGATGATTTTGAAATATTAATATCAAAAATAAAATTTTAAAAATAAAAAAATATATATTATTTTAATATATTTTAAAAAATAATTACTTTGAAAACATCAGGTAATATAACTACAAACATTATCTAAGATATTGTTTTAGAACATAATGTTTCATAAAAATTTATTTTTTTTAAATTTATTTCTTTTATATTTTAAATTATTTTGATATGTTGATGTTAAAAATAGTTTTTAAAAATAAAAAAAAATATTATTTTAAAGTATTTTTTAGAGTCTATTTGTTTTTGAGTTTCAAAATCGCTTTTGAAAAATTTAAATTTTTTATTTTTTTATTTATTTAAAATTAATATTTTTTGATATTTTTAAATTATTTTTATGTAATAATATTAAAAATTATTTTTAAAAAATAAAAAAATATATATTATTTTAATATATTTTCAAACAAAAACACTTCAAAAATCACTTTAAAAACCAACAATTATCGAAATCCAAACACCCCCTTAAAAGAACACGGCCGCCGCTCCACCAAATTGCCACATGTCCAGCTGCTTAACTAAAGCCAACAAATTTCAAGTTATTCGCTACCGCTAAGCACGTGCCTGCCGCCTTTTCCTTCCCCCCCCATGACAATCAACCGAAAAAAAAACCCCGAAAAGAAACATCTCGCCACCAACTTACAGACAACGCAAACAGTAACGCTTCCATCTCCTCTCCTGTCCTCTACTACCTTCTCGTGCTCTTTACATTTCTTCCTCTTCAAGCTACCAACACTGCATCTCTCTCTCACACTCTCTCTAAATCCTTTTGAAAGACTTTCTCTGTTTACCTGTAATTAAAAATCGCCGACACTGTTTGGTCTTCACAAATTTAGAGAACCTAAAGTCGGTGAAAATGAACAGTTTGAGTTTGTTTAAGAGAGCTTCTAGATGTTTCGATGACTATCCTTCTCTCGCTAAACTCGTTGTCGTTTGCACCATCAGGTAATATTCCTCGCTCCAAATTTCTCTTCTTCAGTTCGATTAATTATGTTTGAACGATACTTTTTTCTTCCTATTTTTGGAATTTTTTTATTTTTATTTTTTATTTTTTTCTTGATTGATTGCTGAGTGTGTGAATGGAGGAGATGAAGTTTTGCTTTTACGGTTGGTTGTTTGTGTGTGTTAATTAGGTGATTAGTAGTTTGGTAATTCTGCGATTAGCATTATTAGATCAAGTTTTTGTTGCGGTTAGATGTGTTCTTTTTTTGCTTCGAATTTTGTTGGATGTTTCTAGAATTAGATAATTCAGTTTAACTCTATTATTGCTGCTAGCTACAATAGAGATCGACTCTGTTTTCCTCTGTTCTAATAATGAAACAGTATAAATAGTAATATCTTAATATTTTTTTTCCATTAAAAATAGTGCTCGTTAATGGTATTTGATCATGTTCTTGTTTGTTGTTGTTAGAATTATCGGGTTTTTTTTTTAATTTTAGATTTTAGTATTTCAGTTAATATTTATTTATTTAATCAGAGTTTCTTGGTGATTGTTATTTATCATGTGATTGATTGAATTGCAGTGGTGGATGCTATGTAGCTTACGCAGATGCAAATGGAACAGGTGGTGCACCACCAGTTTTGGAGGAGATCAAGAAAAAGAAGGTGGTGGTGCTTGGAACTGGTTGGGCAGGAACCAGTTTCTTGAAGAAACTTAACAATCCCTCATATGATGTTCAGGTGATATCGCCTCGCAACTACTTTACGTTCACTCCTTTGTTACCAAGTGTTACATGTGGTACGGTGGAGGCTCGCAGCATTGTCGAACCAATTCGTAGCATTGTCAGGAAGGTAATGAGAAATGGAGTGTTCAGAATCATGAGCTTTGACTTTGGGCAGTCTTGTGAATAAATAAATCTTGTCTGTTCATCATGTGTGGGTCATATGATGTATAGGATTTATGTAGGTGATTGTGCATAGAACTTGACTTTAGAAAGAATAGATTTTAGATATGAGCTAATGCAGTAACCAGCCCTTGTTTGTTTCTTCCTCTCGCAGAAAAGTATTGACATTAGTTACTGGGAAGCTGAATGTTTCAAGATTGAAGCAGAAAATAAGAAAGTTCATTGTCGACCTAATTCAGAATCCAGTCAGAATGGAAAAGAAGAATTTGTTGTGGATTATGACTATCTTATTATAGCCATGGGAGCCCGTCCGAACACATTCAACACACCTGGTGTGGTTGAGAACTGCAATTTCCTAAAGGTAACCTCCTCAGAATTTCAGTGCATGCTATCCTTATCGATTTCATTGTCTGGAAAATTTTGGAGAGATAGGAAATCGGGAATTGAGTTGCTTGATGCACATGCACGGTTAAATTGTACAAGGAAATGGATTTCTTCTGCAGGAAGTTGAAGATGCTCAGCAGATCCGTCAATCTGTTATCAACTCATTTGAGAAGGCAAGCTTGCCGACTTTTAGTGATGAAGAAAGGAAGAGAATACTTCATTTTGTAGTTGTTGGTGGTGGACCAACAGGAGTGGAGTTTGCTGCAGAGCTTCATGATTTTGTCAATGAGGATTTAGTCAAACTGTATCCAGCAGCCAAAGATTTTGTAAAAATAACACTACTTGAAGCATCAGATCATATTTTGAACATGTAAGTACCTGCCTTCTGCTCATGATGATTGATACCTCACTGGTTTGGTTTCTGGTATTAACTTTAGATGGAATGAACGCTAGTATTTGTTAAATATAATTAAGATGTCCTGCAGTTCACTTTGATTAAGTTGATTTTTGATTTGCAAATAGTTTAGAAATATTACAGTAGCAATCTGAACCAGACTTTAGGAACTGTTCAACATATGCAGGCAAGACTTAATATGTTAAGCTTGTTAATTGGGTTCAATACTTAATGCATTAATCACGTACAGTTGCATATACTTGAAGAGTTCTAATAGATGAACTCATGCTGTTGGGGGTTCTTGTATGCAGGTTTGACAAAAGAATCACAGGTTTTGCGGAAGAGAAGTTCCGAAGAGATGGCATTGATGTGAAGTTAGGGTCGATGGTTGTGAAAGTATCTGATAAAGAAATCTCTACTAAAGTAAGAGGGAATGATGGTGAAATTACTACTATACCATATGGAATGGTCGTCTGGTCAACTGGAAATGGAACTCATCCTGTCATAAAGGATTTTATGCAGCAAATTGGTCAGGTGTGTTTCTGGCTTATAAAAATAGATTTATTTATTTCAGGGTCTCCAACATATCTTCTGTGAGATTTCATTCAAAATGAGCACTCTTAATTGAAAAAAAAAATTTGTTCCTGTGAACACAGAGTAATAGGCGTGCTTTAGCAACGGACGAATGGTTGCGAGTTGAGGGATGTAGTACTATATATGCACTTGGTGATTGTGCAACAGTTAACCAGCGCAAAGTCATGGTATTGTTCTCATTACTTTTCTGTTATAATTGCACTCATGACATCACCTGTTTTATTATATTTTTATCAAGTTTATATGGTCCTCTTTATTGAGACTAAAAAGGAAGTTTTTACCTCTCTATTAGACTCTCTCGCACATTAAGTAGATAACTTTTATACCGATACACATACAAAACTGTTCATTCTTACAGTGAACAACAAAAATGTTCTTTTTTAACTAATATTGTTATGGTATATGGCTCATATTGAGTGAAACACGTATATAGAGAAAGCTAGTTATTGCCTGCTAGGGACGGTTGATAGGTTAGAGGTGTAGGGACAATGCCCCACAGCACTGTAAAGGAGTATTGTTGGATCTATTACCTCTTGTATGACTAGAGTTTACTATAAATTCATATGATGTAACCCTAACTTCATGCATAGTGAAAATTCAAGTCCTCGTTTATGTGGATGTAGCCACATTACCGAGCTTGGTATATATGCGTTTTTCTTTTTTTTATTATTTGTACTATTCATCATTATTGTCTTGTATCACAATAATTGGTATCGGAGTTTGGTTCACGATGTCAGGGATTTCTTCTGCAAAATTCAACATGGTCAAGCTCGATGGATCTGGTAATTTCAGATTATGGCAAAAGAGGTGAAGGATTTGTTAGTGCAACAGGGCATGGCGAAGGTTATACGGAAAGCAACTAGAAGGCATGTATGCATAGATTGGAAGGAACTGGAAATGAGAGTTGTGGCAACTATCAGGCTTTGTCAGTCGATGATGTGATGTATCATGTTATGGATGAGGAATCACCAACAACAGTTTGGTTGAAATTAGAAAGGCGGTATATGTCTAAGTCGTTGACGAACAAGCTTTATCTTAAGCAGAAATTATATGGTCTTAAGATGTCAGAGGTCACAAATTTGAATCAACATATCAACTTGTTTAACCATATCATTAGTGATTTGAGGTGAGTTGATGTGAAGTTTGACGACGAAGATAAGGCATTGATTTTACTGAATTCTTTACTTGTTTCTCCTACATATGAAAATTTGGTTACAACTTTGATGTGTGGGGTGGTGGGGGAGAAACTCTCGAATTTAAGGAAATCACAAGTGCCTTATTAGGTTTTAATATGAGAAAGAAAGCTGGTGATGACAATTTATAAGGTGAAGGGCTTATGGTGAGGAGTAATCAAGAACGTGAGAGAAACAAGTCCCAGAACGGATTGAGTAGCAACAAAACTCGGTCTAAATCCAGGAAAAGGAAGGACATACAGTGTTATAAATGCTGGAAAAATAGGCATATAAAACAAAAATGTCCAAAGAAAAAGAAGAGGGATACAAAGAATAAAGAGGGTTTATCAAAGTCTGTGAATGTAGTGGAAGAAGAAGACTTAGAGAGTGGTGACAAGGATATGTTTTATGTTTCATCCAGTTCAGATCATCTTACAGGCTCATAGATATTAGATCAACATGCTCTTATCACATGACACCCAATAAAAATTGGTTTGACACCTACAGGTTAGTTAATTTTGGTTCTGTTCTGAGAGGTAACGATGCTTCATGCAAAGTTGCTGGAATGGGGAATATAAAAATTAAAATGTTTGATAGTGTTATTAGAATATTGTGTGATGTTAGATATATACTATATTTGAGGAAGAATTTGATTTCATTAGACATTTTAGATCGTAATGGTTTTAGTTTCAAGTCTGAAAGTGGAGTAATAAAGGTGAATAAAGGTGTTATGACAATGATGAAAAGGAAGAAATTAGTAGGAAAATTTATAGACTGATAGGTATCATAGTTGTAGGTGGTGTTGTAGCCGCAGAATCTGAGTCAGATAGCATAGTCTTATGGCATATACGGTTAGGTCATATGGGTGAGTGTGGGATGATGAAGCTTCATAAGAAGAATCTATTGAAGAATGTCAAAACATGCAAGCTTGGTTTCTGCAAGTATTGTGTTTTTGGAAAACAGAATAAGGTGCAGTTTAAGACAACCACACACAAGACAAAAGGGCTCTTGATTATATTCATACAGATATTTAGGGTATAATAAGGGTAGCATCATGGGAAGGACATGTATTTTGTGATTTTTATTGATGACTCACGAAAGGTTTAGGTGTACTTCATACGACACAAGTCATAAATGTTTTTCAAGTTCAAGGTGTGAAAAGTTGAAGTAGAAAACCAGACAAGAAGGAAGATCAAATGCCTTGGATCAAAAAATGGTATTGAGTACACAGATTCAAAGTTTATGGAGTTGTGTGAGCAACATTGGATCAAGAGACATTTCACAGTACGCAAAACACCACAACAAAACGATGTAGCGGAAAGGATGAACATAATAATAACTAAAAAAGTAAGGTGTCTTAGACTGAATGTAGGTTTGCAAAGAACTTTTAGACAAAGACATTGGATATGACATATTTCTTGATTAACAGATCACCTAGGGCATCACTAGATGGAAAAGTAGCAGAAGAGGTATTGACAAACAATAAAATTGACTATTTTGGTTTGAGAGTGTTTGGATGTCTAGTCTATGTGCATGTTTCTAATGATAAGAGGTCGAAGCTTGATCCAAAGTCTAGACAATGTATTTTATATATATATAAAAAAGGAGTGAAAGGCTTCAAGCTCTGGGATCTAAAGGAAAACAAGATAGTGATTAGTAAAGATGCATTTTTTTTATGAAAAAACCTTGTTGCAACAAACTCAGAAAGAGAAGAAACAGGTGTTAGAAAATTGCAACAACAATAAACATGAGGTGCAAATGGAGCTAGAGACTCATGATAGAGAATTCAGTGCTCAGAATGCAGGAAGTTCTAGTTTAGAAGATCAGAAACATGATAGTATAGCTACAAACAAGCCTAGACGCATTATTAGGCCACCTACTAGGTATGGTTTTGAAAATTTGGTTTCTTATGCACTCATTACTAGTAGCGAAGATCGTACTACGTTTCAGGTGGCATGACATAACTAAGAGAAAAGTAGATGGATGGGTGTTATAGAGGAAAAAATATGGTAGTCATGGAAGTTAGTGGAGCTTCTAAAAAGGAAAAGGGCGATGAAATGTATATGAGTGTATGAAAAGAAAGAAGCAGCATCAGAAAATGAGGGTGAGAAGTTTAGAGCCCGTCTGGCAGCAAAGGGTTACTCACAGAGAAAAGTGGTTGACTATGATAAGATATATTTGCTTATGATCAAATACACTTCCATTAGGATAGTGTTGGGTTTGGTAGCACATTTTGATATGCAGTTGGAGTAGATAGATGTCAAGACAACTTTTGTCTGTGGTGATTTGAAGGAGCAAATTTACATGGTACAGCCAGAGGGGTTTTGCACTTGGACAAGAACACTTGATCTGTAAATTGATGAAATCACTTTATGGACTGAAGCAATCTCCTACATAATCTGGATTGACTACAAAAGATGTGAGTATAATCTGGATTTACTTGTGTAAATCAGGATAGAGTTTCCTAGAGATTATGGTTATCTCAGCGTAACTATGTTGAGAAAGTGTTGGAAAGGTTCAACATGGATAATGCAAAACCAATGAGTATAACTTTGACGAATCATTTTAGATTATCTATTGATCAGCGCTTGAAGACAGATGATGCAGAGCAAGACATGCCAAAGGTCACATATGTTAGTGTAGTGGGGTGATTGATGTTTGTTATGGTTTGTACAAGACCAGATTTGGCACAAGCAATTAATGTGGTAAGCAAATTTCTATCAAATCCAGGACAACAACATTGAGATGTAGTCAAGTGGAGCTTCAGATACTTTAGGGGCACTACAGACTATGGTATCATTTTAGCAAATAGTAGAGCAATCCTTTAATTGTGGGATATATGGATGCAAACTATGTAGAGGACTTAAATAACAAGAAATTTACCACATGTTATGTATTCACTATTATGGGGGGCTTATTTGTTGGAGGTCTATGGTTCAGTTTCTAATTGCATTACTACTACTAAGTCAGAATATATGGTAGTGGTCGAGGCTACCAAGAAAGCTTTATGGCTTATAGTGTTGGTTAAGGAGCTGCGTAATTAGAAATGTGGGGTTTATTTATATTGTGGCAATCAAAATGTTATTAACTTGACAAAGAACAAAGTGTATCGTGTAAGAACTAAGCAGGTTTCATATAATCATGGAATTGATTTCTTTTGGTGAACTATTAATTGAGAAAGTTCATAATTTTAAGAATGCAACAAACATGTCGATAAGGCTTGTTATCACAGTTAAGTCTAAGCATTGTTTGAACTTGATTAATATCTCCAGGTGCTAGATAGGAGATGCCTCAATGTGAGTTCCAATTTGTGTTCTCTCTTCTCTCCCGAAAGGTGGAGATTAATGTTGTAGTAAATAGCTCATATTGAATGAAATACATATACAGAGAATGTTGTTTGATGCGTTGGGATGTAATTCATTGCCAAGGATGATTAATAGGTTAGGGGGTGCGGTGGTAACAACCTCAAGCTACTGTAAAGAAGTATTATTGAGATTTTCTAATACCTTTTGTTCGGCTAGGGTTTGCTATAAATTCATATGTTGTAACCTTAACTTCATGCATGGTGACAATCTAGTTCCTCGCTCATGTAAATATAAGCATATTGTCGAACCTCATGTATTTTTTTTTTCGTGCACATAGCACAAGTATGCACTTGAAATTCTTCATGTCATCTCAAACACTCATTGCACATTGAAATCATATCTGTAAACTCATAATGGCGTAGCTGAAAACTATTGGTATATATTTGTTGTTATGGCTACTGTTAATAGCTTCTAAATGAATAATCCATGCATGATGATGTATGACATACACCAGATATACAAAGAGTGTTGATTGATGTGAAAATAATATTTGATGTCAATATTACATCGAGAATTTAATCACCTAGTCTGTTGATGGATGTTCTCTTTCTTGTACTTCCATGCTTGTAGGAAGATATTGCAGCAATATTTAAGAAGGCAGACAAGGACAATTCTGGAACTCTCACGGTAAAAGAATTTCGAGAAGTCATTAAAGACATTTGTGAAAGATATCCTCAGGTGGAGCTATATTTGAAGAACAAGAAGATGCGTGACCTTGTTGATCTCTTGAAGATGGCTAAAGGGGATGTTGCAAAAGAAGCAATTGAACTGAATATTGAAGAATTTAAGAAAGCCCTTTCAGAAGTTGATTCCCAGATGAAGAATCTTCCAGCAACAGCTCAGGTCTTGTGTTGATTTGTGGTTCTACTTTCTGTGAATTTTCATTCTCTAAGAGATATCTCCAAATTATCTATTTTCATTTGTCTGGATTTAGGTTGCGGCTCAGCAAGGCACTTATCTTGCTAATTGCTTCAACCGTATGGAAGAGGCTGAGAAAAACCCTGAAGGTCCTATCAGGTTCAGGGAAGAAGGGCGCCATCGCTTCCATCCCTTTAGGTACATGTTAAATCTTGTTTGAATTTGATATAGTAGGATTATGTTATGACAGCTATTTCTCCCACGATCTTTTTACTGATGCTTAGCATTCCTCCACCATCCATGATGCATCTTTTCTCAATCAAAACATATAGTTTCCTCCCTGCATATCTTCTTCAGGTTAGCTGTTTAACTTGGACATCTATGGAGTCAAGTTACAGACCACTTTTTGAATGCCAGACTTGAAGCATATAGATCTCTACTTTGAGACTTGCAAGCAGTTAGGATCTCAATCATTTTCTATATGGTGTATATTGAATCAGATACAAGCATTTAGGGCAATTTGCTCCATTAGGAGGAGAACAAACAGCAGCACAGCTTCCTGGTGATTGGGTTTCAATCGGTCAAAGCTCTCAATGGCTTTGGTATTCTGTTTATGCAAGGTACTGACCTTCTCCTTGGCTTCAAACTCTCTTAGAGATTTCAAATTGACTAGCTATATACTAATATGTTTTCGTTCTCCGTCTCATTCAGCAAGCTAGTCAGTTGGCGCACCAGGGTGTTGGTGATTTCAGATTGGACAAGGCGTTTCGTCTTTGGAAGGGATTCCAGTGGCATTTGAGCAGCAATCAGCAGGTCGCAAGGTATCCATTTGGCAGAATTATAGTGCATACTTTGTTAACCCCACTTTGGCAGTGCTGGAAAATTTGCTTTTATATCATCTTTCATTAACCAGTTTTGTTGAATAAACAAACCCACAAATCATGGTAGTTTACCATATATTAAATCTGGAAAGGTGAATTTGTATATTTTACGTGCTAATGGTCAGGATAATTACCCTTCGTGGTGCACGGTTTTCGCATTAGGACCTTGTGCCGCTTTTGGCAGCTAAACATCACTTGGAGATAGAGATGCACGAAATTTTTTTTGGCTGACACCAAATTCTCTGCTCTTCTTTTTATGTTCTTTGTTTGTAGTTACACTGTACTGTTAGCCCTTGTTTTTTCAAGCTCAGAAACCACTTTATCCATCCTCCACCATCTTCCAGGCATTTTACTAGGAAAAAAATGGTAACAAGGTAGGCCAGCCATGGCCCACCATGGTCTAGTTTAATTTAAAATAGTGCTACCTCAACAAGTCATCTGGGTTTTTTTGCATATTTTTAGTTTCTCAACATCGAGCTAGATGGGCCTGAAATTTTATCAAGCAACTTATTCTAAAGTTTTGAGGGTTTAGGAAATCTTTGTTTAGTGAATAAGCGTTTAATCCCTGATCCGCATAATATTAGAAATTAATAAAGATTAATGATATCTTCACCCATTAAATTCCCCTAAAAGTCGTCAACAGGCACAAGTTTAAATTGCTCTTGATCTTATAGATGTTTGCATATTACAAACGATTGGTGTTTATTTGATGATTTATTTTTTCACAATTTGGTAGGTGAAAAAAATACTCTTTTATTTATATATA
>Ga0325411_1008332_pt1 | contig 11233 bp, 3 predicted proteins | sample PopdelMetagenome_13_FD_206181 | JGI IMG/M metagenome (GOLD analysis project Ga0325411, IMG submission 206181) | Populus deltoides microbial communities from Bellville, Georgia, United States - Xylem-PdIQD-R4 | ecosystem: Host-associated > Plants > Phyllosphere > Stem > Wood/Secondary xylem...
CAAAGAACCCCATCTATTATTATTGAAATCGAAGGTATAAGTTATTGATAAAATATAATGATTATTCACTATTCTTAGAATTTTATTTATTGTCCATATATTTTCAATTTTTTATGTTCGTGATTTATTTTTATCATAGAGCTCTTTAGTCATTAGATCCTTTTATATTTATATATATATATATATATAGAAAATCAATTTAATTCTATAAAAGCATATATATCGAGCATGACTCAAGTTTAAATAAGAAAAACAATTGTTTTGTTTCATAGGAAGTTTTGTGAAATGTTCACAATTTCTTATACATAAAGAATGCTTTTTCATAATTCATTTGTTAAATTCCGTTTTTCTATATTAAAAATCTTCAATTGCGTATATATTTATTATAATTTTTTCCCTATATTTTAGCTTCATATATATATATATATATATATATATATATATATATATATATATATAGATTGCCCCTTTTCAAAAGTTGCTCGTGCTTTTTTAAAAAAAAATACATCAAAATAAAATTTTTTAGTTTTAAAAAATTATTTATATTAAAACAATCCGAAAATATTAAAAAAAAAATCATTTTCAGCAAAAAAAACAAAAATTTAAAATTTAAAATTTGAGGAACTAATGAAATTTCACTAGTCACATGCCAACTAATATCAGCCCAGCAACAAAATTTCACTTTCAGACCAAGGCGCCGAGCTATTAAAGAGAATAATCTAATGAAACTCCCAATGCCTCTGTTTTAGAGAGGCAGAGAGTGAGTATTAATGGATAACGGCACAAAAGTGAAATGAGATTAAAAAAAAAAAAATTAATCAGCTAAATAATCTCAGAATCCATTAACAATTTACAGAAACTGTCAAATATAGTACATCTACCCTAAGCTACGCGGACCGATGGCTTCATTCCCTACTCCAAATCTCAAATATATTAATTCATAAATTCTGCATTACCTTAAAATAAGTAATCTTTCATGTCCAATGCTCGAAGAGATCATGAACACTCTTGTCTTTGAACCTGACAGAATAAAACAAAAGGAATGAGCATGGAGTGCCATGACAACATAAAATACAAGAATCTTTTACAGCCAAAAAAAAAAATCACCAGGGAAGTTCCATTAACATAACTGAAAACAGTTATCATAACAACCAAATGTTAGGAAAATTTGAAGCTGTCAAATCTCATTTGCCCCCATCTACAACTACCGATAGCAATATATGAATCTTAAGATAGCATACACTCTACTAACATGCCAAAGTATCTTAAGATGAAAGTTTACAAGGAACGCACTGGACGGGATACTGAAAAGGAAGATGGTTGCTGAAGAAAGAGTTAGAAGTGGTGTTACTTTCATGCTTTTGACTCACATGCCATGTTATCGAGGATTGTTACCCATTGATTGAACACCGCATGAAATGAGTTCTGAGAACAAGAAACTTACAAGCATTTAATTAACAGTATTTGCGATTGCAAAACACAATATGAAACTGAGTAGAAAACACAATAAAATGCTCATGCCATGGATTGACGAAATCAGATTGGCCGCATGGGAGCTATCACACAATTCTACAAGAAGCTAGGTAGTGTGAGCAAATGACATGCTTATGCATAGCATTCAAACGTGCATCAAAAGATAAACACAAAAAGAAGTTGGGGCTTCCCTTCTACAAATTAGAGAACTGACAAAGCAGTATTCTTGATAAAGGAATACCAAAATTATGCAAAATAAAACCATTGTCAAGATTAAGTAAAATAAAATTCAAAAAAGCTACATCACCGAAATGCCATGATCAAAGAGAAAAAATGAAAGGAAAAATTGGCTTAACTAGTTTAAGGATAGAGGAACATCCAGAATATATAAAATTAACATTTAGATGGAGTGGGGAAACAAGAAAGGTGTACCATACACCCAACCTTCACAGCACATAATGTTCACACCTAGAAAAAAAAAAGTTGTTTGACTGCAAAGGGAAACCAAAACTACCACAACTCTAACTCACCTAAGCTCATCCAAAACAGGTGAACCCATGTAAGTTCACAGTTTGTGAAACATGATAAGAGAGTAGCTCACCAGGTGTGTAATAAACAAACCATGTAAATGTACCACAAAAGACTAATCTCTAATGCACATAAATCTTTGCAAAAACATTACTAAGTTCCCTGTAAGACTAGAGCCTTAAAGAATTCCAGAAATCAATACCCACATTTCACTTTCCTTAACATTCAAAAAGTCAGCGGGAAGCACACCGGGAAATGAATCTCTTCTACCTTTTTAAGACCACACGTTATTTTGAATGAATAAATGTACACAATTCACCTTCATTGTTAATTTATATTTAAATGATTCCACACTGAGTGTCCACTCTATAGCCTAAATGATGAAAATTATCAAATATTGTGTAGAAAAAGTTTTCCACTCATGTTTATTCAATATGAATCTTTGAACATCAAATTAACAGAAGTTAAAACCAGAAGCAAAGGAAATATACTAAAATTGCTATTCAGAATTTCAGCACCAACAGTGAAGAAAAAAAAAAAACACGTTTTAGTCATACACACCCTTCTTTTCTGCAGTGCCACGATATATTAGAGCCATAAAGTTGAGAAAGACATGACTACACAATCGATAGAGCAGACTTCTCAAAACACACAAACCAAACATCCCCTTCCCTTTGCATGTGCGCCGTGTAGAAAGATTTTTAGAACTAAAAGGGACTGGATTTTGTTCCATTAAATGATCGTAGTTAGCACAGTAAAAGCATAATATAGATAACACAAAGGAGATCTTGACACAATCACAAAACCCATTAGAGCAAAAAACAAATGGTCATTCAAAGCTAAGAGACCTCAAACTCATTAAAGAACCTTAAATTAAAATGAGAAAAGAAATTATAATAAACAAACTTAAAAAAAAAATCAAGATTTTACATTGAGCCCAAAAGGAAGTCAAAACTCAAAATGGGTCTAAGACAAAAAAACACAAAATGGACAAACAACAAATCACAAAATCTCACCTTTTAATTTAAAACTTCATAAAGAAAGAAAGAAAGAAGGAAAGAAAACCCTAAGTAAATATATATATATATATATATGAACAATGTGGTTCTTTTAATCTGCAAATGGAAAGAAAAGAGGGGAAAGGCATTACTTAGTAGGTAGAGAGCAGCTCTCAGGGAACTGAAGCAGGAGAGAAACACCATGAAAGGTACGGCCTTGGAGCTCAATAGAAGGACACATTTATTGATTTCTCTCTGAACAAAACCCTAACAAGAACAAGGAAAAAGAGTGTTCGTCGCTTTGCTTGGTAAATACACCTTAATTTTTTTTTACTTTTGTTTTTATTTTTTTTTGGGAGGGGGGAATGGAATTTATGTGGGTTTTGTTTCTGCACGAAATCCAAGATATAACAATAAAAAAGCGAAGGTTTTTTTTATTTTTTATTTTTAATTTGAATTTGGAATCCGATCTCTTTCGTTCCGTTTGTTGTCTGTTTGAAAATGAGACACTCCCGGCCCCGCCCTTCTCTTTTCTTCTTCTTCTCATATTCCTTTGACTTTAGGGTGAATTACACTGTCTGTCATTGATGACGATGATGTGCAGAGGTGTTCATGTAATATTCGGTCTACTTTTAATTTAAAAATTTAATTGAATTAAAAAATAATATTTTTTATTAATATAAAAATAGTATTCTTTATTAATATAACTTGAACCGAAACAAAAACTAGATCAAATCAAATCAGTTTTGTTTGATTCAGATTTGCTTTTTAGCATTAAAAACTAAAAAAATCAAAAACCAATTAAATAAGTTTGTTTTTATTATTGCCGTTTTTATTGTTGCCATTATTGTAAGTTGACAATGAAATAAACTGAGATCTTGGATTATTATCTCTAACATTACAACCACCATTGTTGGTGGTTGATGGTAAAAATGAAGTAAAGATTGTGAAAGGCATTATCATATGAGAGAGCTGGGAGTGATTGTAGGAGAAGGTGGAGAGATGTGGTGTCAAAGACTCAAAACTTAAAAGTAAGATTTAATGTTAATATATAAGAGAAAATGAAAGAGAAGAGCACAGAGAAGAGAGAGCGGGAGGGAGGGAGGGAGGGGTGGGGCGGCATAGAAAGGGAAAGGGAAAAAGGGATAAAATGATTTAGGGTTAGAGTCTTTAGGTTTAGGGATGTTTCTTTTTATGCCTTTTTTAAAATTATTTGGATTCAATTAAATTGATTCGATCTGGTTCGGTTTAATCAGTTTAAACTTTTTTAAACTGGAACCGAACTAGACCGGATGGTTTTTTTATTTTTTAATTGGTTTATTCAGTTTTTTCTAATGGTTTGGTTTTCCGGTTAATTTTTTCTCAGTTTAATCGGTTGGTCGATTTTTTTGAACACCCCTAATGATGTCTAAGTGGGTTTTTAAAAAGAAAAAATCATTTTTCTAATTAGTTCTTATGTTTTAAAGTATTTTAGTTAGAGCTATATGGTAATATAGTTAGGTCTGTTTTAAATCTATAATTGTATTCAATTTAACTTCTGATATTTTATAAATTATAAATTCATTCATTTAAATTTTTTTTACCTGAGCATATTAGATATATCAAATTTGACTGGATTTTTTTTATGGATATTACAGATATTCAAATGTTGGGCTTATATTACTAATTTTCATATATCTGTGTTTAGAGACGGATCTCCAACATGGACTGTAAATGTAATGACACCCCCAATGTTATGTCTAATTTTTATACCTTACATCACCATTAAATTTTAATTACCTCCCTCATCTCCTCCAGTAGAGAGACAAGTCATTTTCTATTATGTTAAAGAAGTCTAATAGGAAGCCCACTAATAAAAACTTTAGAGCCAAAATATTTTTAAATAAAATAAAAATAAATACTCAATCCATAGACAATTAAATATAAAGTCAAAGGGAATACAAGGTATAGGAGTTGGGTCAAGTTGACCATGTTTAAAAAATCTCATTCCGCCATCCGACCCATGACATCCATTTCTTAGGTTTTTTACTCATTATCATTGACTTTTATAAATGAATGTATAAGGTATTGTTATAGCTATTTGCTAAGAAGCAAAGATAAAACTCTTAAAGTTTTTAAGCAGTACAAGAATGAGTTGAAGATCAATTTAATTAAAAGATAAAAGTAATAAGAAGTGATGAAGATGGAAAGTACGATGCATCTTTCCATAATTTTTTATTCTTAAAATGATATTATTCATCATACTATCACTTCTTATTTACTTGAACAAAATAGCATTGTTGAATGTAAAAACTAAACTCTAAGAGGAATGATAAATGTCATATTGAGAAGTTTAGATTACCTCATAACTTATGGGAGGAGAAAACTATTGGGTTCTCGAATATCATACACGGAGTGGAAGCAATAAAACAATATTATTCGGGAGTTTCTAGGATCCTGTTAGACAAATATAAAGTTGTTTAAGGATTTATTATATAAAGATCTGATCTTTTTTGGCTTTAAATAATTCTTTAAAGGTTGGGTTGTCGCAAACTAGAATGATGAATTGAGTTATGAATATTACAATATTTTTTCAAGGTTGAATAAATTTATGTAAAGAGAACTTTGGATGATTATATGAAATGAATTCAATATATTGTCTAGATGAAAATTTTAAAATGTCTTTTAAGTGTTAAATAAGATATTAACTTGTGACTTAGTAAATATTATTGATTTTGTTTGAGGTAATTCACATGCTCACCAAGAATAATTATTAGTTAGTATTTTTGTGTAGATCTAAGTACATATGAACTATTATATTGTAATATTAAGCTCGTGGATTCTAATTTCAAATATTTGATTTTGTTATGTAATTAAACTAACAATTATCATCGCCTAATTAAGGTGATGTAATATGTATAGTGATATAATTGGTTTAAGTTATATTTATATATGTATTTATTCAAGTGTTAGATGATATAGAATTATTGTATTGTTTTGATATTTTAAATTATTATTATGATGGATATGAAACGAATAAATGTCTTAGTAATATGAATTGATGAGAATGAATTATAGAATGATGGATATAATAAGATGAGATTCAGGATGATTAGATCAAAATTGAGGGGATAAGTTATGGTGTTTATGATTATGAAGTGTTATTGTTTGTGTTATAAATTTGATGTTAAGACTTGGGATATCCCAAACATAAAGGAAACTCAGCCAAAATTTCAATAGAATCTTAATGAGTTAGTAAAACGAAAATCTTTAGATCAATTCAGTCGATCGATTGAATAGTTAGTTAAATCGGTTAATCGTTTCATCAATCGGTAAAAAGAAATTGACACTATTTTTGGATTAAATATAATGAAATTTGTTCCTAAATGATGAGAAGTTTACACATCATCTTATGAGAACAGCTGCTTCATTTGATAAAAAAAAATATAATATGTACCAGTCTTTATAACTTTAATAAATATCCAGTACTTAAGAGAGCATTGGCCAAGAATAGTTTAGGAACAATGTTTTGATAAGATATGAATCTCATAATTATAACAACTTTATCATTTTATTTGCAAAACATTTTTGTCAAATAAACTTTATCTTTACTCTAGATTTATAAATCAAATATTAAAGATAAATTAATTCTTTATTAATAATAAATATATCATATGTAACAAACTAATTAATTACAAGGCATATTAAACTAACAATCTCTCACTTGCACTAAAGTCAATCGCTTATGTATTTAATATCATATTGCTCTATATACGATTAATGCTTCTGCATGGATAGTAACTTAGTAAAAGGATTTTCTAGATTCTCTTCAGTGGGTACTCACTATATCTTTACATCTTTCATTTCATTGATTTATCAAATCAAATGGAATTTATTAAATACTTGTTTGGATTATTGATGAGACATTGATTCCTTTACTTGTACAATAAATCCTTTGTTATCATAATATATGGTAACTGGATCAACAATGCTATGAAGCAACCTAGTTTATTAATGAACTTCTTGATCCAAACAATCTCTTTGTTTTCTTAAACGTGGAGGTATACTCTTATTCAGTTGTAGAATCAGTTGTGCTTTCTTGTTTGGAACTCTTCTAACTTAGAGTACTATCATTTAAAATAAAACATATATTGACTAATATTCACTATTTTTCCAACATTTTATTGAAAAATCTTAATTCAAACAATTTCGAACTTTAGTTTATCTTCTTCATTGATAGATCATATATCTAAGTATAGAATACGATTTCCATCATATCTCTCTCAATCTATGTCTTAGAGCACATGTATTTAGAGGGAGATGTTCCATGCAAAAATAGATAAGAATCCAATCTTAGATTCTTCCATAAGCTATTTTAGCATTTGGTCTATATGCATGGATTGAGACAATATAAACAACCTTCTAAATCTATTTTTATCTCTTTATCCAATATATAGGTTGCTTCTCTCAATTTTTTTGTGGAGAAATTCTTGGACAACCAAAACTTTATTGATTAAAGTAAGGATATGTCATTTATTAAAAATAATATGTCATCTATATATAATATTAGAAAAACAATATCACTTCTACTAACCTTTTGTAAACACAAGGTTTATCAAGATTTTTTATGAAATCAAATCTGTTGATTACACTCTTAAAATTGGATATTTCTACTCTTTAAAGCTTGCATTGTACATTTGTACATTACCTTTCATATTAGTTTTTCTCTTAAATGCCCACTTAGATCCATTGGGTTTTATCCCTACAAGTGGATCAACCAAGTTCCAAACTTGGTTAGTACATAAAGTTCATAGCTTCAAGTTATTTCTTGAAATAAATATCATATATTACTTACAAGTAATTGGTAGGCTAATCAATTATAATGAACATATCATTCATAGGTGCCATAAAATGTTCTTATCTCATTAATGCATGGCATGTCCAATTAAATTTATAGAAATTTTGTGTTTCCTAAAGTTCAGGCTAAATATCTAATGTTTTAGACTTGAGAATATATTTCATTTGGATGTAGTGTTCTAGGTGTAGAGAATCTCATTCTCTTTTAGATAATTCTTAAAATATTTGGTAAATATTAACCACCTCAATCCAATCGAAGTTTCTTATTATTTATTTCAATTTGTATTTCAATTTTATTGCAATTTATTTTGAACCAGTGCATATTATCTTCAGGTATATACAAACCATTCATACACTTACCAGATCCATAAAAACATCATTATTATAAAAGAACAACATTTGTTCTTAATAATAAGTTCAAATCCATTTAATACTAAATAAAATGGAAACAATGTCATAAAATATTGGAACAAAATAACAATTATAAAGTTTTAGTAATGGCCCATCAGGTCAAATAAAATAACCAGTTTTTACAGCTAATGCAGCAACCTTTGCTTCATTACTGAGTTGTAGGTCCATTTTGCCTTCAACTAATCTTATATTTTTCTTTTAAAACCTAATTTTGAAGCCAAGTTTTAATACCATTTTATACAAACCCAGAGGATTTGAACCTTGAAACCTACAATCAAGATTGAATACAACTCAAGAAAGCTAAAATCAAGTTGAAAAGAACTTGATTCAGTGATTATCTGAATAAAAAAACCATAATTATTGGGTGAAAACCCCAACTAATTGATTATAAAGAATCAATAACTTGAATTATAAGGATGAACACCATAAAGAAGTAATTTTTGATAAGTTTTTAAGAGTTCAATAAAGAACCAAGAGTTTGAATAACCTTGTACACACAATATTATTTCTAAAATCAAAATATCACAATAGAAGCTAAATAAAATATTTATACTAGGTAAAATGTTCTAAACAATGTTGGAAAAATAATAAAATAGTTCTAAATAAAATTAAAAAAAGAATTCTAAGTCAACTAGAAAATATCGGAAATCCTAAATAGTAACTTCTAGACCTTATTACAAGGCCTTTCAATACCTGATCGCTGCAAAATATTAATCCTATAGAAAACAAGGCCTTTAAAATCTTATGACAAAATTAAAACTCAATCCAACGATCGAATTAAAAGTTATACTAATCAGGATTGGAAACCATATCAATCTGTTCCCTAGCACCCACAATCCAAGTTTAAGTAGGAAAACAGGTTGAATCTGCAAGTCTTGTAAAAAATAAAGCTCAAATATATTAAATTTCTTTTTAATCTTCTTATCTTTTAACATTTTAATAGGTTCGATTGGCATATATAATGAATTATATGGTGTTGCTTAATGATTCTCATCACTCAGTATGACCCATGAAAATAGATTTCATATAAAGCCTAAAAACTTGAGAATCTTACTCTCTTATTAGTCATTTTCCTATTAGTCATCCATATGTAGATTATAATTTGAATAGTGATGAAAACACACCTAGACAAGAAAATCAAAAATAAAATAAGAGAAGAAATACATTTTTCTCGACCTTCGTTGAGTTTAAAAATCTTATTATTTGCTCTTTTACCATAATATAAGATAACAAGTACATTTTCCTCAACCTTGATAGTGATAAGCTTCACAAAATAAAATGTGTATCCAACTAAAAAAAAAACAGAGAATAGATAAACAACATTCAGGAACCTTGAGAAATTTCAATTGTTGTAGTAAAGAACAAGAACATAAAAAATGAAAATGAAAACGTTAGCAGAAACTTGAGACTTTCTATTGGAGTTTGACTTTGTTCTTTTTCTTTCGCATTTCTATCTTCTCCCTCCGATGGTATAAGATTTGTTGCTTTTTAATTCCAATGACAACATTCCTGGAATTTCTAGGGAATGAAAAACGCAAGGAAAATCCTAGAAAGTTAATTGTTTTGTTAGCAAAAAAGAAGCATGTAATCATGCAAAGTTCAGATGAGATTTTTTTTATACAGAGGGAATACAAGAGAAATAAGAAAGCAAGGAGGATTTAAAGTTCAAAATAATTGATAAATTAAAATACATTACATATGATATTAAATACAAATATGATATCATACATGGTTGTTAAAGTCACAAGTTAACTTATAAATCTTATAATTTTATAAGTCAATATATATCGAACATGAAAAATCAAACTAAAAACTCGAGAACTAGCAAATCAAACTTGATTTATGCAAAATTAATAAACTTAATTAAAATTGTGCAAATCACAAGTTTATTACCGAGTTTATAAGTTTAATGAAATTATAAATACTCCCTTAATTAATCGTATCTCTCTCTCAAAACACTCTTTTTACTGTCTCATTCTCCTACCTCTCTGTTTCTTGTTTCTTGGAATATTTCTTAAATTGCACTTTCGAATAAATCAATAACAACAACATCACGGCTAAACATAGCTCTTAACCACTGGTGATCATCTTTTCCCCACTCCTAAATATAAACACTAAATATGAAATACAAATTAATAGAGTTTAATCTCATTAAGCTGTGAGAGTAATTTTATACTATCAATTCTTAAGATTTTCATGGATCATTATCTTAATAGAAATATAAGACACTTGTCTTGCTAAGTCTTTGTTTTACAATTAATTTTGAAGACTAGAAGTATATGATGGTTTCTATAGTTTATGTTAGTAGCCTTTTCTTGATCATATAAAATGTTCTTATAGTTAGTGACGGTTTTAAGACTCTTTAATTGTTAGTTAATGAAATTTTATAAATATAATTATATTGTAAGAGATTTTTAAATTAAATTATATATGAATTTTTATTTGAACTATGTATTTTAAGGTGCTTGAACTTTTATATTGTTTATTTTATTTTTATCTTAATTGTGGTATACTATATTTACTACTTGATTGAAATTATCTATATAATTAATTTTAAAAAATTTACTTATAATTTTACAATCTGAGCTTACATTATATTTTATCTGTCGTGTTAAAGAAATATTTTTCATAACCTTGATGACATGAATACATGGAGACTCTTTAACTACATATATTTCACAGCTACACCTTATTTCTTATTTTGTTTGTCCATTATCGAATCTTTCAACTATTTATGAAAATATCATATATTATTTTGTATATTATATATAATCTTTAAATTCTCTCCATTAGAAACTATAAAAGTTCTTGTACTATTAAAGTTGTAATTATTTAAATGACTCTTAATAATATTAAAGAAAATTATATTTTTCATGCACTTTAACTAGAAAATGGGCAAGCATTACGTGGCATCTCAGATGAAAGGCTTAATAATGCTTATATACATCTCTATGCTATTTATTTTGTGTTTAAAAAGAGAATATACA
>Ga0325411_1008342_pt1 | contig 11221 bp, 7 predicted proteins | sample PopdelMetagenome_13_FD_206181 | JGI IMG/M metagenome (GOLD analysis project Ga0325411, IMG submission 206181) | Populus deltoides microbial communities from Bellville, Georgia, United States - Xylem-PdIQD-R4 | ecosystem: Host-associated > Plants > Phyllosphere > Stem > Wood/Secondary xylem...
AATCACTTCATTTCAACCTCTAGAGCTCATGCTCTGCACAAAACATCGACTGAAGGTCAAATCTGCCAATTATCTCCAATTTACTCCTTTTCGCATCTTTCATCCAAAAGTGCCTTCAAAATATAAAACAAAGAATATTAAGGCATTTTATATATAAATCATAGACAAAACACTAGTTAAATATGGGTGAAACTATTGAATAATATGGTTGCATCAATTATATTATTAATAAATATGATCCTGAATATTCTATATAGATTTTCTAAGTAATGAATGAATGATCGATTTTGGATGTATTGAGATTTACCCTAAATGTTATGTAGGGAAGATCATTGTAAAGAGATTTACACATATATTAAAATTAAGTTATTATTGCAATATGTTTCGAGTGAAATGATCAAGAAGGTTGAGAGCATTTGGAGGCAAAAGTCTAGGCTTAATTGGTGTAAGTTAGGTGATAGGAACACCAAACTCTTCCATATTTCTGCTAATTTGAGGAAATTTAGAAACTCTATCAGATATATTGAATATAATAGCAAGATTCATTCCTCTTCTATAGATGTAAAAGATGTTGCAGTTCATTTTTTCTCTTATTTTGCTAATAGAGTTGTCATTGGTGCTTCAGGTTCCAAAAAAATTTTAGTTATTGATTCAGGTTGGCTAGAGCATCTTCTTACCATAGAAGAGGTTAAACAAGCTGTATGGGATTATGATGGGTCTAAGGCTCCAGGACCAAATGAGTTTACTTTCTCCTTTTACAAAAAGACATGGTCTCTTCTTAGTTCAAACATCTTTGATATGGTTAATAGCTTTTTTTTGCTATAAAAAACTCCCTAAAAGGATTAGTTCCTCATATGTGGCGTTAATTCCTAAAAAGAGATCTCCTAGATTTTTTTAAAAGTTTAGGCCAATTAGTCTCATCAACGGATTATATAAAATTATTGCAAAATTGTTGTCTTCTAGACTTAAACATGTGTATACTAGTGTTATTAGTGTCTCTCAAACTGGTTTTATTGCAAGAAGATAAATTTTAGATGAGTTCATGATTGCCAATGAGGTGGTCTATAGAGTTAAGAATAGAGGGGATCATTGTTTTTTGTTCAAAATAGACTTCCACAAAGCCTTCGACTCGGTCTTGTGGGACTACTTAAATGATGTTATAGTTCATATGGAGTTTGACATTTTGTGAAGGAGTCTAATTAAAGAATGTTTATCTTCATCTAAAATGGCTATCCTTATTAACAGGTCGCCAAGTAGAGAATTCGATCTTTAGAGAGGTCTTCAATAGAGGGATCCTTTATTCATATTTCTCTTTGATATATCAGTTGAAAGTCTTTCTATCCTCTTTAGTAGAGCTGCAGAAACTGGATATTTCAGAGGTCTGAAGGTGGATGGTGGTATGCCTTTATCTCTCATTCAATATGCAGATGACACTCTTATTTTTTTCACGGAATGATTATGGTTCTCTTCTGCATGTTAAAAGGATCCTTCGTTGGTTTGCTTTCATATCTAGCTTATGGGTTAATTATTTCAAAAGTTCTTTGATTGGGATTAATTTAGATGATGATTATATCTCAGGGATGGCTAATAGTTTTTTTTTTTTTTTGTCGCGGTGATACTTTTCCAATTAAGTATTTAGGGTTGCCTCTAGGTGCTAATCCTTGCCGCTTATCTACAAAGAAACCAGTCATTTCCAATATCATGTCTAGATTAGCTTAATTGAAGGTTAAAATGTTGAGCATAGCTGATCGTATCTGCCTAATCAAGTTAGTATTGAATTCTTTGTCATTGTTCTATATGTCAATGTTTCTTGTGCCTAAGGGTGTTATTGGATCCATATGTGTTATTATTCAAAGGTTTTTGTGGAGTGGTAGCTCGGATACTTTCAAGTTATGTAAGGTAGCCTGGTTCAAGGTCATTTGGTCAAATAGTAGAGGTGGGTTGGGGCTTGGATTATTGTATAATAAAAATATGACGTTACTTTTAAAATGAATATGCCATTTAGAGGTTGGTAATTTAGGAGGTTGGCAAGATTATATTATGCATAAATATCAATCCACTTTTGAAAATAGGCTTTCTATATTTGCTCATCATCTTTCTCCAACCTGGAGAGGGATTGTTAAGGTGTTAGCTTTTGATGAGAGAATTGATGAAGCTATTCGTGCTTCTTGTTGCTATACGGTTGGTAATGACTATTCAATTTTGGTTGGACATGTGGTTTAGTTCTGCTCCATTAAAGATGTTGTTTCCTTGTTTATTTAGGCTATCCTGTCAGCAAAATGCTACAATCCAGGAGGTGTATAATTTTGATACCAATTTAGTCACGTTGGCTTAGAATTGACCTCTGAGAGATAGAGAATGTCAGTAATTGGAGTCTTTTCTTGCTGAAGTGGAAATGAATTTAACTATTTGTGATTCAGTTGAAAGAAGGGTGTGGAAATTATAAAAGAACGACATTTTCACAGTCAAATCAGTTTATGCTCTTATTGATGATATTCGACATCCAGGATTTGAGAATTTTGGTACCTTGCTTTGGCAAGGTAAATTTCCTCCTAAAATTGAGATATTTATGTAGTTGATGTTGTAGGGTAGTCTAAGTACCAAGGGATTTCCTGTCTATAGAAGAATTATTAATTATAATGATGCTTGTTATTTTTTTTATAGTATGGAAACTGAGACCATTGATCATCTTTTTATTCATTGCTCTATAACTTGGAGGTTCTGGAATTGTTTTATGTAATGGATCGGGAATAATGGGTGTATGCTGAATATTGTTCAACTTCTTTTGCAAGAATGGAATCATTTGTTACATGGAAAATATCAGTGCAAAGTCATCTATATGCTTTGCTATGGTATCTTGTGGTCTATTTGGATTATCCGTAACAAAATAGCTTTTAATGCTGCTAATCATAATTGGGATAAAGTTTATGATTTAACTTTTCATCATGTAGCTCATGGATTCAAGTTAGATTTCAGAATTTTACTTATACAAGCTAGATGTTTAGATTGTGTGATGAGATGATCTAATGATCAGGATTAATATTTTTTTGTTGTTTCTTTGCTTTTTACATTGTATGTTTTTTTTAACTAGTTTGTCATTTTTTTAATGGCATTGACTAAATCTTATTAATATTCTCTTTTCATTACTATAAAAACAAATCATTGTTATCTTACACTTCAATTCACATAATAATTTCAATTAAATATAATTAATTAATTAAGTAATTTTGTAATAAAATTTCTAAAAGTATTTCTATGTTCCATAAAAAATAAATTAATGATTCTAATTATTTTTAATGTCTTCTAGTCTTATTTATTTTCTTTTCGAAAAAATTCTATAATTAAGTTTATCATCATCATTACTATCATTAAATAATTTTTAGAAGTAGTTTATTTTCAAGTCTCCTTATTTTTTTATATGATTATTTATCCTTTTCTTGATTCATTTGATTGGTTTTTTCCACCTTTAAAAAAAAGCAATATATATTATTTTCTTTAGTGTGCTTAAAAAAATAATTAGATTAATCTTTTAATAATCTAGTTTTTAAAATTTTCTTTATGCAATTATATTCAATAATGCTTAATTCTTTTTAAGATTATAGTTTGATCTTATGATTTTAGTATTTACATACACTTTTTTATAATCAAGCTAAAAAAAAAAACTAATTTGAATTGACTAGTTTTTCGATAATAATTAAGCTTACATATTCTTCAATTTCTTGTACAATCTTAATTGCTTTTTCTTTTATTTTTTTTTTCTCAATATTGAATGATATGTTTTGCAAGAGATTAAGATACCAACAAAATTTCTAAAAATAATATCATGAAAGCTTTATAATATCATCATATCATGTCATGTCATATCATATACATATCCATCAATTTATTTGTGTCATGCACTCAATGATTAAAAAAAAAAGGCTATTTTATATACATATCAACAACAAATTTGTTATATTATTGAAGAACAATACTTATTTTTCATGGATATTTACGAGCTCGAAGGGCTAATTTTTTTGAAAACCTTCTTATATTCTCACTATAGCAATAAATATCATGGTTACAAGCATGATGTGGAAAGTTAGAAAGCTATGATAAATCGATAATCTCATTAGTTAACATAAAAAGAAATAAAAGAGACATGCAATAAAGAAATTATTATTTTTTAAGAGTCCCGTTTTTAATTTTGTGTAATAACAAAATAGAAAAATATAATTTTTTGTGAGTTATTTTTAACGCAAGGACCAATCAAAACAATTTTAATATTGATGGATATGCATGCATGCATGCATGTATGATATGATATTGTTGTTACACGAAAAGTATGATTTGAGGTTAAGAGACTTAAACGTGAAGTAAAATCTCTTGTCTATAGAGTTGAGGGTTAATTTGACTTTACGACTAGCAAAATGCACGGAAAATCTTACAAGTTTTACCAATCTATTAAATATATTCAATTCATTGCATTCCAAGTTTTCATTTGCTTCTTGAAATTGTCCGAATTCACTCATCTAAGTTATATATATATCACATGGTACGACTTACAACTCTCACATATGCCAAAGCAGAACTGAATTTACGTTTTTATTCCCAGCTCTCCTTTTGTTTCTCGAGAGATTATTGTTTGAAGGCAAGACTAGCTAGCAATGGAAGGAAAACAAAAATTCCTCCATGGAACACTAGAAGCTACCATCTTTGATGCAACACCTTATACATCACCATTTCCCTTCAATGTAAGTAGTCCGCCATTCGAGTAGCTACATGTAATATTATTCTTTTTGGCGAGTAAGATTGACCCAAATATGCTAAAGGGATAAACCCTTCTTTAATTCTTTCATGTATCAAGATTTTTGAACTCATCGAGTCTTGGATATGTATGTATATATGTATAGTGTGCGTGTGGTCTTAACAGCGTGCAGAAGATCTCACTTATTGTCCAAAAATTCTGTTCTGTAGTGTATATTTATGAATGGAAGCCCCACTTACGTGACTATCAAGATAGGTAACAAGAAGGTAGCAAAGACAAGCCATGAATGTGATCGAGTTTGGAATCAAACTTTTCATATTCTCTGTGCTCACCGACTGGATTCAACGATCACCATCACCATGAAAACAAAGTGCTCCATCTTGGGAAAATTCCACATCCAAGCGCATAAGATTGTCACCGAGGCAAGCCTAATTAATGGCTTCTTTCCACTGGTCATGGAAAACGGAAAGCCGAATCCTCAACTCAAACTCAGGTTCATGCTGTGGTTTAAACCAGCAGAACTTGAGACAACTTGGGCAAAAATACTCGACAACGGTGAATTCCAGGGACTAAGAAACGCTACATTTCCTCAAAGATCCAACTGTCATGTTACACTCTATCAAGATGCTCACCATTGCTCGAGTTTTAAGCCTCCATTTGATCTTTGTGGATCTCCTAGAAATTTATGGGAGGATGTTTACAAAGCCGTTGAAGGAGCAAAGCATTTGATATATATTGCAGGCTGGTCTTTCAATCCTAAGATGGTGTTAGTAAGTGAAGCTCTATCACAATATATACCCCTATTAGTTTGCATATAGTCTTACCTTTATTTTTCTTCTTGTCTTGAGAAACTAACTGATCAATATACTGCAACTTGGACAGGTTAGGGATCCTGAAACTGACATGCCTCATGCTAGAGGAGTAATGCTTGGTGAGTTGTTGAAGCGAAAAGGAGAGGAAGGTGTGGCAGTGAGAGTTATGCTTTGGGACGATGAAACATCCTTGCCATTCATTAAGAACAAAGGTGTAATGGGAGTTCACGATGAGGATGCCTTTGCTTACTTCAAACATACTAAAGTAATATGCAAATTATGCCCAAGATTGCACCATAAGTTCCCTACTCTCTTTGCTCACCATCAGAAGACTATAACTGTGGATGCCAGAGCACGTGATTCGATTAGTGAGAGAGAAATAATGAGTTTTGTTGGTGGATTAGACCTTTGTGATGGCCGCTATGACACAGAGAGACATTCCTTGTTTCACACACTCAACACAGAATCACATTGTTTTGATTTCTACCAGACAAATATTGCTGGTGCTAGTCTTCGCAAAGGAGGGCCTAGAGAGCCATGGCATGATGCTCATGCTTGTATTGTAGGTCAGGCTGCTTTGGATGTCCTAACCAACTTTGAGCAAAGGTGGAATAAGCAATGTGACGGTTCTGTATTAGTCCCTATCAGCTCCATACCAAATCTTATACACCAGCCTTTTCCTTCAAGCGTTTCCAATGACAGAAATTGGAAAGTGCAAGTTTTTCGGTCAATCGACCATGTTTCGGCGATCCATTTGGCTAGAAACTTGAGGGTGGAGCGAAGTATACATGAAGCTTATGTAGAGGCGATTAGGCGTGCAGAGAGGTTTATATACATTGAAAACCAATATTTCATAGGAGGGTGCCAATTGTGGGATGAGGATAGGCACTGTGGATGCACAAATCTAATACCTATTGAGATTGCACTCAAGGTAGTGAATAAGATAAAAGCAAAAGAGAGATTTGCAGTGTATATATTGATACCAATGTGGCCTGAAGGGGTGCCTGACAGTGAACCAGTTCAGGACATATTGCATTGGACTAGACAAACAATGGCAATGATGTACAAGCTAGTAGGAGAAGCATTACAAGAAAGTGGTGAGCCAGGACACCCAAGAGATTACCTGAACTTCTTTTGCCTTGCAAATAGGGAAGAGGAGAACAAGGGAGAGCTTCTTCCTCCATATTCACCCCATCCCTCAACACAATATTGGAATGCACAAAAGCATAGGAGGTTCATGGTATATGTCCATTCCAAGCTCATGATAGGTATGAGTAGAGCTACTAGCTATACATCTTGACTCTCTTTATACATAAAATTAGTGAATTTAACTACTTAAGGGGGGACAATTTGTGATCATGCACTAATCAATTATATATGTTCTGTTTCTTTGTTGGTGTTTTATTTTTCAGTGGACGACGCTTACATGCTGATAGGATCTGCAAATGTAAATCAAAGATCAATGGACGGCAGACGTGACACTGAAATTGCAATAGGATGCTACCAACTCAAAAACGGTGAAAACACGAGTAATCCTCGTGACATCCTAGCATACCGTATGTCACTGTGGTATGAACACACAGGACTTGATGAAGAAATTTTCCTAGAGCCTGAAAGCTTGGCATGTGCACAAAGGATGCGTCTAGTAGGGGAGCAAATGTGGAACGTTTACGCTGGTGAAGAAGTTGTGGACATGGAAGGTGTGCACCTGGTAAACTATCCTTTGAGAGTAACTAAGGATGGTGCTGTTGAAGATCTTGTTGATGGAGGTGGTAACTTTCCTGATACTAGGAGTCCCGTCAAGGGGAGAAGATCAAACATGCTACCTCCTATATTCACTACTTGACGAATCCTGAAGAGATCATAGTTTGGAAAACATATATACTATTGTGCAAGAAATATTTGATGTAATTATATGTTGAATAATTTGTAGCTTTTACATTCAATAATCAGAAATGAAAAAAAAAAAGAAAGAAAGAAGGAAACCTGAATACAAGTAGCTCATCATCTTCTTCATTGATCGATGAGTGGCTAGCTATGAATTGAATTCTTCCACCATTTAAAACATTATCTCCAAATTGAAGGTCTGTTTTTGCATTACTGCAAGGTGCTTAAGTGTTTTTAAATAATTTATTGTGCTGATTTAAAACTATAAAAAAAATTATTTTAATAAATTTTAGATTAAAAAATATCCTACACCATAATATCAAATAAATTTGTAATGTTAAATTGCACTAAAATGTTTTTTTTTTATCACTACATAACAAACATGAAACTTAATAATGCAAAAGACGTTAGCATCAAATCCTAAAACAAATTGATGGACAAAGTTGAACATTGACAAAATATTAGAGTGGTATGGACCCAGGAAGGCATGTCAATCGCTATGAGCTGGTGTCAATAATTGAGTTATAGCAATGCCTTGTCATCTTTTCAATAATTCTCTTCACTGGCAATTGCCCACAGACAGTGACAAGGGATATCCTTTGCCTTGCCCAGGACATCCTCTTTAATCTTTTCCACACATGTCTCAATCACCAGGTAATAAAAAAAAAACTTATGATATAAACAAGGATAATTTAATAATTTTATATTATAATTTATGTGTTGTTGATTCATGCTCTGATCAAATGTAACGACAATATTTTTATTTTTTTTGTAAGAATTAAAAAAAGAAAAAATTACTAAGAAAGCAATGATGTCATCGTTCTGACATTGTCACGATACAATTAGCTATTACATAATCTTACGTGGTTCATAGTTGGAGAACACTGTTGGAGTTTATGATTGCCAAATATGATTAGCATCTGTGCATGTGTCCCATTATCTATTGCACTGTTTTCTTTCCCAGAAAAAAAAAGAAGAATAATTCTACACTCCCTTTCACTCTGTTTGGTCACTGAGATACCAAAGGAAGAAAAGAAAAGACAGGAAGCAAGGAGATAAACGTTCATATAATCACATTAATGATATAGACTTATCCAATTTCTTATCGAGTGGAGTGCTCTTTTTGTGTGTGTATATATATATATCTGTGAATGGACAGGAGCTCAAGCTCTTTGGAAATAAGTGAAAGAATCTGTGCAGTGTTTATACCTTTAATCGGTATTATACAAGCTGTGGTATTGAGTTTTACTGCTTGCTTTGATCACCACCTTCCTCCCAAGAAGCTCCAATACACCATTGATGACCTCCGTAGGATAGCTAGCAACTCTCTCTGTATGTTTTGCTCTTTTCCAATCTGTCATGAACTTAAGGTTATGGTTTTTAGTTTTTGACGTTGAGTGTTTGTTGGTGCTGGTGATATTGCAGTTACAGTCAATGAAGTTGAGGCATTGCTTGAGTTGTTCAAGAAGTTGAGCAGTTCTGTTATTGATGATGGCCTTATACACAAAGTAAATCAAATCTCTTCCTCTTTTATTTCCTGTATATGCATGCGTTTTTGTTCTGATTTTTCTTAATTCTTATGGGATTTCTTCGTTGAATTTTATGTGTTAGTACTGTACTTAATTAGTTGAGATAGATTTGAAGAGCTCTGAGCTAATTTGAAATGCTAGTTTAGAGAAGTACAATTTCCTTCGCAGATAATAATAGAGATAGGAAAAAAAAAGAAAAGAAAAGGTGTTCTAGGCAATTATAATCACTGTAGAAGTCAATTAATATACTGAACTTATCCTTGTTTCCTTTGTGATTTGAAGGAAGACCTCAAATTGGCCCTGCTGAAAACTCCAGCTAGTGACAACCTCATCTTGGACAGGGTATATTCAGTGTGCCAGCCTATAACTCTTTTTTTCAAATTTTATGCAATGTTCGTCCATTTCATATGATTGTTGGGAAGTAAGATCACCAATCTAGTCATGTTGCTAGCCACAAGAATGCATTACAGTAACTTATGTGGCTTTGGATCATGGGGTGGATGTATATGTGCATCAAAGAACTCATTGATAGAGCTCTATTCCCATATGATACTGAACATGGTATCAAGCATCGTCAGTTTCTTTCTTTTACAATCTTAAACTAGTTTGCATTAGGAATACCCTAGCTCTTAGGCTGCAGCATAGCTTCTTCTTTCTTTTTTATCCACCCAGCGCATGACTTTCGATCATCTTTCCTTTGGATCTGTAACTCATTAGCTCATACCTCACCATTTCTTCTAGTTATTTGCTCTTTTCGATGAGAAGAAAAATGGAGTAATTGAATTTGAAGAATTTGCCCATGCACTCAGTGTTTTTCATCCTCGCGCTCCCATGGAGGCTAAAATTGACTGTAAGTGTTTTTGCGAATAATGCAGCCTTCTTTAGCTGTTTACTTCATGTGATTAGAGCTTAGATTTTCTTGTTAAAAAACCATTGGTTTCTTTCTTCCTTTGGTTTCATGCAGTCGCATTTAGGTTGTATGATTTGAGACAGACTGGTTTTATCGAGCGGCAAGAAGTGAGTATCCCTATGTTTCTATTATGACTAGCCAGATTGCAACATCAAAATCACAAACATGTGCATGTAATACTGTTCTTTCATGTGTTGATCAGCCACTAACAGGTAGTTTTCAGGTCCGGCAGATGTTAAATGCCATTTTGTTGGAGTCCGGGTTGCAGATCTCAGAGGAAAGTCTTGAAGTTATCATTGACAAAGTAAAGAAAGCTGGTTTCTAAGCTAAAATTTGTTCCTTCTGTGCTTCTTTCAGTTCCACTTCTTTCCTCTTTCCTTTCAAAGCTTTTGACATTGACAGTGTTGGCTTCCATATATATCCCAGACATTTGCAGATGCTGATGCTGACAAGGATGGTAAAATTAACAAAGTAGAATGGAAGGCATTTGCTACTCAGCACCCAAACCTCTTGAAAAATATGACACTTCCTTATTTAAGGTAACCTGCCTCCTCGTTCCCTTCTCATTCTTGTTAAGGCAATGATTTCTCTCTGTTACCAAGTTCAGTTTTTGCTAGCTAACTATTTTGCTTAGCATCCGTCGGCATTGATTTTCATCTGTTTGGTAATGATTGTTGTGCTTAAACCCAGCATTGATTCTAGTCAGGACAGAGCACCTGTGGAAAGAAGTAAAATTTTCATGTTTGAAAGGATGTTTCTTGATTTCTCTTTTCAAATTTACTTCCTTGATTTTGCCAAGGGATCTCACAAGGATTGGATTTAATGCTTCTAAAGAAGAGGAAGGATGTGGAACATAAGGGTCTTGAAAGAGATTGATACGGAGGATGGTATAGTAAAAATATTCATATAGAATCTTGAGAGGTAACACAATTGGTTAGGTGTTGGGTTTGCTCTTTAATGGTCACGAGCTCGAGTCTCCTCGGGATCATTAAAGGCTTATATTGTTGTTAACTTCAGGGACCGGAGGATTAGTCGAAGTACGCGCAAGCTGGGCCGGACACCCACGTTAATCAAAAATAAAATAAATAAATAAATAATATTCATATAGCCTTTCCCATAAACTTCCTTTGGAAGTGAAATGAGCTTTTGCACTCCTGAATCTGTACTTCGAAAGGCCATCACTCATACGGTGTTTGTGTGAACTCATTTTGCAGGGACATCACCACAATGTTTCCCAGTTTTATTTTCAACACAGAAGTTGAGGACTGAGTGTCGTTGCTGCCAATTTTTGACGAGGTCAGATGCTGAAACACGTCTGGCAAGGCTTTAAATCCAT
>Ga0325411_1008343_pt1 | contig 11220 bp, 13 predicted proteins | sample PopdelMetagenome_13_FD_206181 | JGI IMG/M metagenome (GOLD analysis project Ga0325411, IMG submission 206181) | Populus deltoides microbial communities from Bellville, Georgia, United States - Xylem-PdIQD-R4 | ecosystem: Host-associated > Plants > Phyllosphere > Stem > Wood/Secondary xylem...
CGAAACAATGAAGTTTGAGAAAACCTCAATTGTTTTTAGTACAGTAGTTAATTTGTAATTAAATTAAAAACCTTGTCTCGTACAAATATGCCAAAAAAATCAAATCAAGAAGATAAAAAAGTCTAAGGACTAATTTGTTAAAAAAAAGGAAGAGCATGAAATCAAAAGTGAAAAAAATCCAAGGACCAATTAAATAAAAAAGTAGTTTGTTAGGAAAAGGTCATTGGACATGTGATATGACAAAGGCATTGTTATTAAAAAGATGTTCGAGAATATAACAGTTATATTTTAAAGTAATTTTTATTTAAAAATATATTAAAATAATATATTTTTTTAAAATTATTTTTAATATTAACATATCTAAATAATAAAAAAATATCAAAAAAATATTAATTAAAAATAAAAAATAAAAATAATTTTTTTTTCAAAAATACTTTTTAATTATAGTGCCAAATACTGAATCGATGAATAAAATATGCAAGCAGTGTTTGTGTTCGGTTGCTTTTTTAAATTTAAATTTTGTTTTAGATTTAATTTATTTTTTATATATACTTTTGAACTAATAAAAAATATTTTAAAATAAAAAATAATTTAAAAAACTTTACCCATCAAACGAGTTATCAGTAGCCAGCTGAATCTCGGCCATGTCTATATGCCATGCCGAAGTCTAAAATCCAAATGGTCGGTCAGAGATGATGTCAATGGCACCATTCAGGTCTATCTTAAACTAAAGTTTTTGGTGGATGGGTTTACTATAAATAGATAGAGACACCCACACTGAAATATGGCCGCCACAGTGGTATCCTTGGCCACTTCACTTACTGCTGCTGTTGTCCCTTCATCTTTCTCATCTTCCTCGTCCTTCGTTTTCACCAAGTTGTGGTCGACACCTTGTCTTAGAATCACTTTTTCAGTCTCACCCTTTTCTTATTCCAGAGGAGGCGGCAAACTCATGGCTCACTCTTTAGCTCGTGCTACTCTTGGTCTTACCCAGCCTGCTAACATCGATGCCCCTAAGGTTTTTTTTCTGCCCCCTCCCTCTCATTTTTCCTTAAAAGAATTTACCCCAACGTTTTGTCTCTTTGTTTTTTGTGGTTAGATCATGACGATTGTTGATTTCTTATGATGGTTTTATATTCGTAAAGCTAATCACAGATTTGCGTGTGTTCTGGGGGTTGAATTTTGTAGATTCTTCTTTAATTTTTATTAATGGGTTTTCGTTTTCAAAGCCAGCTATAGATTTGAATGTCTTTTATGAGTAACAATAATTGCACTGGCTTGTGGTTTTGCTTTTGTATGCATGAAGTTGTGTTTTCGATTGGTTATCAAGGGTTAAAATTCTAATTGAACTTTTTTTTTGTTGACGGGGTTTTAGTTTTTGCTTTCAAACCTTATTGGTGTTGTATTTCCGTCTGTGATTTATGGCTTGAAGTTGTGCTAAATGTATGTGACCTCATTGATTTAGTTTTATATGGATCAGCATTGTACTGGGATGTCTTTTTGTTATGTTTACCTTCTGAAATGTGCTTTGATAAAATATTAATGGGTGAAGTTTGTGATTATTTGCATTTTGACTGTTATCTATTGGGCACTGAAGAGGTGGATGATGTATTTCTGTAATCTTTGACAGATTGCTATCTCTGCAAAAGAGATTGATGTGGCAGAATGGAAAGGAGATATCCTTGCTGTTGGTGTTACAGAGAAAGATATGACCAAGGATGACAGCAAGAGGTTTGAGAACTCTCTTTTGAAAAAGCTAGATGCCAAGCTGGGTGGTCACTTAAGTGAAGCCTCTTCCGAGGAGGATTTCACAGGAAAACCTGGCCAGTCATTGGTTCTTAGACTTCCAGGTCTTGGTTCCAAAAGAATCGGCTTGATTGGGCTTGGACAGTCTGCTACAAACACATATGCTTTTCGCAATTTTGGTGAGGCCATTGCAGCTGCTGCAAAGACTGCTCAAGCCTGTAATGTTGGCATTGTGCTTGCCTCAACTGGAAGCACCGCAAATGAATCAAAACTTAATACTGCTTCAGCGATAGCATCTGGTACTAATATTGAGAACTAATAGCATTGTGACAATTGTTTGCATTAACAGTTGGAAATACTTTATGTTGAATGGTTTAAAATGTGACAGGGACTGTGCTGGGGACATATGAAGATACTAGGTATAAGTCAGATTCAAAGAAACCTGTGCTTAAATCTGTGGATATTCTTGGTTTTGGAACTGGACCTGAGCTAGAGAAGAAACTCAAATATGCTGAAGATGTTTCTTCTGCTATAATTTTTGGAAAAGAACTTGTCAATTCACCAGCCAATGTACTCACCCCTGGTTCGTAATAGCTTCATTCCCCTCAAGGCTTACGGGCACAATGCACCAATTACAATTACCACCTGACTGCTTCCTGTGTTTGAACTAATGTTTTGATGGGCCAAATTTCATTTTCCCATCCCAATACATAGATATGCGTCCATACATGTGTCTGATCACAGCTTTAATTGTCTGCAATGATTTCTATGTTTCAGCGGTACTGGCGGAAGAAGCTACAAAGATTGCTTCCACGCACAGCGATGTTCTTTCAGCTACCATCTTGAATGCAGAGCAGTGCAAAGAGTTGAAAATGGGATCCTATCTGGGTGTTGCTGCAGCTTCTGCTAATCCTCCTCATTTCATCCATTTGTGTTATAAGCCTCCAAGTGGACCTATTAAAGCCAAGCTGGCATTAGTTGGAAAAGGATTGACTTTTGACAGGTGATTGATTATATACATTTGCCAGTTCTAAAAACATCTGTGGGGATAAGGTGTGCTTTTGGATGTTCAATGTGTGCGTAATGTAACATCATTTGGATGTCTTTCATGTAACTGCAAGTCTTGTTCATGCCCTGTCAAGGAGGAGGTCATGCAGCTGACTACTCTGTCAGCATGTGTTTTTCCCTTTTATTGGATGTGGTGCTTCTATTCTTTTATGCTTTCCATTTTTCAGATGTCAGTAGGGGTTCTTAAAAGCTGTGTCTTTTATGTTTTCAGTGGTGGCTACAACATCAAGACAGGACCTGGCTGTTTCATTGAGCTCATGAAATTTGATATGGGAGGTTCAGCAGCAGTTTTAGGTGCAGCAAAAGCCATCGGTCAAGTTAAACCTCCTGGAGTTGAGGTAAGCCTCCCGTGCTGTCCTTGTTCTCATAGTCATTGCTAAAACCAGGTCCCTATCAATCTACTTAGGTCTTGTTTTCTCCCTGTCCCTTATTCTACCATTCTTGTGCAATTACATGCATTTTTTTTTCAAGTTTAAATGCCCTCGAGACTTAGCAGAAATTTTGTTATGCAGGTCCATTTCATCGTTGCAGCTTGTGAGAATATGATTAGTGGAACTGGTATGAGGCCAGGAGATATACTTACAGCCTCAAATGGAAAGACGATTGAGGTATGGCTTTGTCATCCTGCAGGGAAAAAGACGTGAAAAAAAAACAAGGCCTTTTTTTTTTATATACGATTAAAGTGCTGTGGTTTGCATGGATTAGACATGCATTTAGGAGTCTGCTTGTCAGTACTCCCCCCCACAACCATCACCACCCAACAGTTGTAACCTCGCTATTGCTATCTATGCATCGTGAAATGTTGTAATAATTTAATCAAGACATTTTGTTAAAAAGCAAGTCCTGCTTATTTTCTGTTAGTCATTGTTGAGTCGAGATAGCAATAATTCAGGTTTGAGTTAATTGAATTAGGCATGTCCAAATCCCCAGTCTGTTTTATCATATGGACCATATGCTTCTTTCTCTTGCATCAACAGAAAAGTTTAGCTGTGACTTGTTGTTTGTGTCAGGCAGCTTTGGCATGTCTGTTAATTGAAAACATTCCTGTTTGGTTTTCTTGTCCTATTGTCATTGACTCCTTTAGTGATGCCTTTTGTTGTCTGTAAGTTTTTTCTGATGTATTTAGTTTCTTATTGTCAATGCATAAGAAAGGAACAATAAAAGAAAAAAAAATAAAAGCATCGCAAGAGAGATGAGCTCCTTTACTATTGTTGTAATTAAGTAGTTTAACTATGAGGCAAAGTGAACTATGTTCAAAAGGATTTAGAATCTCTTCTGTCCTTCATATCTTTCAAGGGTTGGATAACATTATTTAATTTCTTCAACTAGATATGTAATCTCTTGCTGGATAATTCCATTGCAGGTCAATAACACTGATGCTGAAGGCAGGCTTACACTTGCAGATGCTTTAGTTTATGCCTGTAACCAGGGTGCAGAAAAGGTATCATTTAAACAAAGTATTGTGACAAATCAGATAGAAATTTTGTATGCCTTGGAATGACCATGTTAAAATATATGTTTACTGGGTAGAAGTTGTTGATTTTAGTTGCTCCATAAGTTGGAACTTTTTGTACCTTGATATTTGATCAGCAATGAAAATAGTAGTTGTATGACCTCACATTATCATCTCTTAAGTTAACATGGTAAGGATGCTGCATGCTGATAGTTATATAATCGTTTGGTTGGAATTTAGAATGCTGCTTAATATTTTCAATTATTTTGTAGATAATTGACTTGGCAACGCTAACAGGAGCCTGCGTAGTTGCTCTTGGGCCCTCAATTGCAGGTACACTTACATTCATGTTTCTGCAGGGTTGTGCTGAAATGCAAGTTTTCAAACACATTTTCATTAATCATGCCGGGAAGTCTGATTTTGGTGGGGATCTATTTTTAAGAATTTCTTTCCCCATTTTTGTTTTCTATGGTTGAGGGAGGGGGGTGGTGGGGGTTGCAGAAAAGCAAGTTTTTGACAGCTGAACAAAGACGCACAGATGCCAAGAGGTTTTTATGCTCTTAAGAATTTCTGAAAGGTTCAAATGAGGTCTATCACCAGCTAAAGATGTCACCATGCTTTGGGTGTGTTTGCAGTGTTTAGAACACTGTTTACAACTTCTAAACTCATGTCTTCAAGTGTCTCAAAGAAATTATCGTGTTGGCTTATTAAACTTGGTATTTGTTGTAACTTGTAGAATTGACACTTTCTCAAGGCTTGGTTTGATTACTCAATTGCCTGTTGTTTAATAGATGAAAAACCTTTTTTTATGCAGGTGTTTTTACACCCAGTGATGAGTTAGCAAATGAGGTATTTGCAGCAGCAGAAGCCAGCGGAGAGAAACTTTGGAGGATGCCGATGGAGGAAAGTTACTGGGAGTCCATGAAGTCAGGAGTAGCTGATATGGTAAACACTGGTGGCCGTCAGGGTGGGGCTATCACTGCAGCTCTGTTTTTGAAACAGGTGTGTGACCATTGCAATCTGTGCCTATTCTCATAGTTGTGTTCCTATTTCCATGTCTGCTCTTCACAATGAGATTACCCATTTAGATGGACATGCAAAGCAGTGTCCAGGTTGGTATGCAACCATGCGTAGAGCTCAGCTACTTGGAAGAGTTTCCATTATTTTCTACAGCAACTATATTCCTATGCATTTAGAAGAGTTGGATTTGGGCACCTCAAAATGAAGTGTTTGGGTAATGTACCAAACAGTAAGAGGTTTCTCAAAGTTTTCCTGTATGCATGCTGTCATCCAGAACGAATGCTGGCTGTTTTTGGACAGAGACACCATCCACTGTCCACATGTTTTGGCAGGGAATGTTGTCTACCAATCTTTGGATGGAGAACCGATGAGAGGGGGAAAGGGGAAAACTTGATAATTTACTGGTCATAAGCGCTTGTTTCTTGGCACCATATGATCTCACATCCAAGGAAATCCTGAAAATTTATCTTTGATAATGCAGTTTGTTGATGAGAAGGTTCAATGGATGCACATTGACATGGCTGGCCCTGTCTGGAACGAGAAGAAGCGCACTGCAACAGGATTTGGCATCCAAACCCTTGTGGAGTGGGTCCAGCAACACTCTTCTTAGATATCAAAAGAGGAGAAAAGGAGGCTTTGTATGCTGTTTTGGTGGTACGGTACTGTGAGTCATATGAATAAAAAAGGATATTGGAAATGTAATGGAATTGCCTAGAGGCATGGCTTGGTTTTACCCCATGACTGTAAATCATAGTTCCTGGTTTTTGAACTTGATAAAAAGCATCAGCAGCTGCAATTGGCATCCATTAGTTTGTAATCTTCTCATCCATGAGTTGTGCATGCACAATTCGCGCAAGAATTTAATCCAAATCTTATGTCATCCCTAATCAGTTAAATTGAGGTTCTTAGCAAGGTTTTGAAGGTTGGATTCCAATTATACAGGGTAGAGACAACCTCTGTTCTTGAGCTTGTTAGCCAATCTACTTCATCAATTGCAATCATAAAAATATGAGGTTTATTTGACTATAACACAAGGCCACCATTAGTATTATGAGAGGTCATACCAAACTTATTAAATCCAATTTAGCACAAGGTTCAATTCAAGAGTTAAATTAGCACAAGGTTCAATTCACGAGTTAAATAGATTAAATTAAGTCAATATTTAAAATATTATTTTAAAGAATTTTTAGATTATAAGTTAATCAAGATTAACTTTGTTGAATAATCTCTCAAGACTGGTTTCATTCAAATTAACGTTTTGATAATCTCTCTCCTTGACTTTTATAAATAGCACTAAAGCATACCCATGCCTATTATATCGAGAGTCTAATTCGGTAATTTGGTGAATATTTATTATAGACCGCATGATTGAAAAACAAATCAAAATGGACCGCGCGATCTATAAAGAAAACAAAAATACAATCCTTCAATTTTCATAAAATCCAAAAAATAAAAAATAAATAAAAAAATCGGGGAATTTTGCATCGATGTCTTTAAAGTTGGAAGGTGTTTTTAACTTCCACTGTTCCACTTCCTGCTTTAATTAAACATTTTGGATACTTTAATATGATAAATTATATCATATTTTTATTTTTTAAAGCAAGATTAAAAAATTATCTGCTTCATCTCTATGATTTATAATTTCTTTTTTAATATTCCTGTTATAGTTTAATAAAATCTCAATAATATCCTTAACACTAACAATAATTATAGCAAACGTACTCTTTTTAGCTTTTTTTTCTTCATATATATATATATATTTATTTTTTTCTCCTATTTTTGACTTGAAAAAACACTGCAAATGTGATAATATAGTGTTAAATCTACATAATTATCAAACTTAATTGTAGATATGAATTGTAGGTTTATGGATTAAGCGTTGTCTATTTTAAAACAATATTGGTTTTTTTTTTTAAAAACATCAAATTACATTGTTTTAAATAAAATTTAAAAAATCTGAAATGATTTTATTTTTTTAAAAATAATTTAAAAGAAAATTAATAAAATCGGGTCTCATCTAAATTTTGCTAAATCTAATTATTGATCTAATCTGGCTAAATCTAATTATTTATCTACCCTGTGGTTCAAGTAATGAATTGATATATGTCTCTATCAACTTTTAAAGAAGTTGAATAAAAAAAAATTGGCAGTATTTGTTCAACGCAGAAAGAAACAATTACTTTCTTACAGTCCACACTTTTTAAGAATAATAATTTATTACAACATTCGCAGTCTCTACGTGTTTCTCTGTTCTCTACTTTCACATTTGCACAGCGAAAAAGGTTGGTAACCCCAAATCCAAAAAGAATATACTGCACAGTACAGCTGCACTGAATCCAATTAATAAGACAAACCTACACAGCCTGAGCTTGTTGACAAGCATGGTACACCATTGCTTATTAGCTCTTTTTGGTAAATTTCATGACCAACAACCAACCATGTAATCATTTGTTGAAGTAGAAGAAAAACAAATACTACAAAAAAGGAGAGCTGGTTTATATTTCATGAAAAAAGGAAAAAAAATGAGTGTTTCCTTGACGGTGATGACCTTTAATCTTCATGATGATCAGGCTGAAGATAGTCCAAATTCATGGGAGAAGAGGAAGGATTTGTGTATTAGTGTCGTCACTAGTTATTCTCCTATGATTCTTTGTACTCAACAAGGTTTGTTGCTCTTTTTTTACACGTGCGCTTGTGTGTGAAATTGTTTCTGGTTGTGTTTTCCTTGCAAAGGATGATCTGGGTGTCTTTTTATTTCTGTTTTGGAGATGGGTTTTGGTTCCTTTGAGTTGTAGTTGAGTTTTTTATAGGGGATTTTTGTTCAATGCCTATGTGGGTTGTTTATTGTAGTGTTTCCTTCACCTTGTTGATCTTATTGTCTTTCTTTTGGGATTTGAATGGTTTCTATTGGTATCTCTTATTGTTTATTTCTACCTTTTATTTTGTGTATGGATTCAGGTGTGAAAACACAGTTGGATTATCTTCAGCAGTGCTTGCCAGGTAACTTTTTTCCGATGGTTTTATCATTTGGCTTCATACCTTATGCAGTAAAACGTAGTTGACAAGCTGTTTGCACAATCTTTTCTCAACCAATAGTGCTGCTATGTCACTTGATGCATTTTATCTGCTATTGTAGCCGACACATTCAATGGAAATTCTTAATACCATTTGAAGCTATTCAATCTCCCTATGGCAGCAAATTGACTAGTGTCACTGGGTTCTGTGACATTTATGAAGGCCATATGATTAAAATCGGTCCATATTCCTGCGGTATTAGCGTTTTGCTGGATAGATAAAATGTTGAACTGCCAAACTCTTGCAAATCTTATAATTTTGGTTTCCTAAATAGAACCATGATCCTGAGGGTTTATGCAGGACCATCACCAATATATAAAATATGGAAGGGATAAATCCCAACATACTTGTGTTTCTATTTTCTGCTGTTATATTTTTCAATGTTTCTGCTCTTGATAGTATTGTGTTTTGGCATTCAAATGTATGCAGCGGTCAAACTCGTTTTTAGCTAACCAGAAACTAGGCTTATATTTGGGTTGATTGTTTATATCTGTTAGGTTATGGTCAATTTGGAATATCAAGAAAAGGATCTCAAGACAGCCTAGATGAACACTGTAGTATCTTCTATGACAAGGAAAAAGTAAGAAATGACTTGCTCTTCATTCTGGTTGAGATTTCCAATTCTGTTTAACGGAGATATTGATGGGATTTGGCCACTCTTCATGTGCTCTTGTTTATTAAATGAAGGTAGAGCTGCTAGAAGATGGAACATTTTGGCTATCAGAGTCGCCTTCTGTCCCAGGAAGCATGTCATGGGGTGCTGCAGTTCCATGTATTGCAACGTGGGCTATATCCTTTCCAACACTAGTCTTGTCAATTTTGTGGCCAAGTCCCTTTTTTTATTTGGATTTTTGGAGGTGTCTTCTTCCATGTTTCTTTGACATGATGTCACACATTCCAATTGAAAGGGATTGAGCCCCCAGGCTTTTCATTGCAGATAGTGAATACAAACATGGATGAGTTTAGTCCTCGTGCACGTAGACGAAGTGCTTTACTCACATGGCAACACATTGCATCCTTACCTCCTAGCTTACCAGTTTTGTATTGTGGAGGATTTAACACACACAAAGAATCGACTACAGGACGTTTTCTTCTTGGGAGATCAAGGTATCTTCATTACATAGACACCTGGGTTTTTTAAGTTGTAATTTTCTCGTGTTAGGTTATTGCTTGATATCAATATGAAGAACCCACAGCCATGTTTCAAGTTTGAAACTGCCCTTCTTATAGATACCAATAATACTAATCAATTAGCTGAACCAAAGAAATATTTCTTTTTTTCTTTTCCTAGAATAGGATGCTTGTGCTTACAAAACTGTCATATGACTTCTTTTCTGAAAATGAAGGATTAAGACCTTTCACAGGTCCTTTCTAGACCTTGCCTTTTTTGTACAGACTGGGATCGATTACCTAATGTTCATTTCATTGTATATATAATATGAATGATAATCTCAATTCAGCCCCTTCAGTTCTAACATTTTTCTTAGATAATAGGTGGTGTTGTAATATTAGTTGATTCTTTTGAGAGAATAATATAAATTATATTTTAGAGTCTATTTTAACAATTTAAATTTTAGAATGAAATGGTTCGTGTAAGAGTTTTATTGACCAAAATGATTACAAGTTTAAATCTTTCCATAATGATGGGTTAAAAGTTTGTTGTATCTTGGTCTGTAGTAGTACAGTTGATGAAATGGCTAGTTTAAGAATTGAGGCTTCCATTACCAAGTTATTTCCTTTTATCTTGTGAAGCGCTGCTTAAGGATATATGAGCATTTCACTTTCATTCTTAGTGATTGTTTAAGGGATTGATTCAGTAGTAAAAAAAGAAAAAGAAAAAGAGGGGTTGATTCAGTTGTCTGCTACTGGCTTTTCCTCTGCAGCGAGCATGGTGTAGTGGGAGATATGAGGGATACATGGCCCAATGCCCAAGTGAGGAAAAATGTTTCCCTCGTACACACTTTCCATGATTTCAAAGGTATCGTTTTTCCATTCTGTAATGATAATTCATTATGAATCCCGTCAAAACTCAATTATTTAGTATTGTCAGGTGACAAGCAAGGAGCCCTTGAGTTCTTCAAGTTAATCTTGAGGGCACTCTGCCTCTGCTGGGACCGCCAAACACAGGATCTGCACGTAGATTGGATTCTTTTAAGAGGTAGATCTTTGATTCCTGTCCTGTGCGAAGTGGTGAATGATAATATAAACGGGCGCTATCCATCCTCACACTACCCTATATTTGCCGAGTTTATGCTTCCTCGTTCCGTGAGACTGCTTGAGCCACCTCTTACTGCAGAAGAAAACCCGCTTGCTGTCTGATTTGAAGTTGATCCTTCCCTCCTCTCCCCTTCTTGTTCTTTCCCATTAAACAGTAAGAGTATCAACTGTCATTCATTGGTTTCAGTGAGAATTTAGGTATCTATATATTTCAAGCACAACATTCTTTTTTTGGGCTATACAAGGATATTCCACTGATTTACTCTTGATTGTATCCAAAAGCCACTGTAGTTTTTTCATACAGGATAAATTATTGACAGCCCTTTACGTTGAGCTGCTACTTTCTCAGCAGTGGCCATTCCAAGGATAAATGATGTTGAATCTCTCGAAAGTTGAAGTTGTGAAAACGGAGACCAGGGAAACATGGAGCTTAGAATCAGGGAGACATTTATTTGAAATTTTCCCTCGGATTGTACACTACGCAGTGAAAGGAGGATTACTGATTTTCAGCTAAACATAACAAATGAGCAGCAATGAATGTTTGGAGAAGCAAATCATCTTTCATGTGCTGTACAATCCGAGGGGAAATTTCGGACAAATGGCCCATTGTTAATAAATCAGAAATCCATCAGTTAATTAAT
>Ga0325411_1008344_pt1 | contig 11220 bp, 5 predicted proteins | sample PopdelMetagenome_13_FD_206181 | JGI IMG/M metagenome (GOLD analysis project Ga0325411, IMG submission 206181) | Populus deltoides microbial communities from Bellville, Georgia, United States - Xylem-PdIQD-R4 | ecosystem: Host-associated > Plants > Phyllosphere > Stem > Wood/Secondary xylem...
ATGCTGCGTTGAACTCTAATTGAGTTAGGATAAGTTTGTGTGTAAGTTTGGGTTCGCATAGGTATGGAACCTTGGAGGGGAACCTTGCCTATGTGCCGGTCATGGATCCGGGGATCGGGTCGTGACACCTGTATTCAAATTACCTTTTTTTTCTACAAGCATCTCATATTTATTTGCTTTGCAAACTTGCATGATTTTCATTTGAAAGTTTGGAATATAGGTTCCCTTTTTTAAGCGAACCCATAACACCAAATCCCAAAAGAAACTGATGAAAAAAAGGAAAGAACTTGTCGGGAGGTTAAATATTAGAGAGAGATGGAAAGTCTTAAAGAGAACGTAGCAAGGCTCACCAACCTATTTAAGTTGGTATTAAAGGTAAAATCTGTAAAAGCCCCAATTACTCAACTAGCAGTAGTAACTCATCTAACAACCACAACTCTCTTTTATCAACATTATATAAGCTCTAGTGAGACATGTCTAGAATTTCAGTTCACGAGCCACTATTCATGTGTCCAACCTATTTGTCCCACCCTCTATGGTATATTTGACTGGAAAAGAGGCTCCGAAAGAGAAGCTAGCAGAAGAAAAGTAGGCAGCTTTAGAGGAAAGACCGAGGGTAATAAAAGGGTCTAATTTATATAACCCAAAAAAAGCAGCAGAAATGTTCCTAGTCCCTAATGTCACCGTACTGAAAGAATTTAGAGTGCCCAAGTTGATCAAGTATACGATAACTCAATGCTCATTGACTCATCTAAAAGCCTACTGTAACAAGATGACATAAGTTGTCCACAATGAGAAATTACTTGTCTATTTTTTTCAAGACAACCTTAACATCGCTGCCTTGACTTGATATGTAAGGCTTGACAATATTGAGATTAAAGGATGGAAAGATTTGGTCAGCGCATTTATAAAACAATACAAGTTTACCATAAATGTCACTTCAGACAGATCTAGCTTGCAGGATATGAAAATGGATGATGGAGAATCTATTCAGGAATACACCAAAAGCTGGCTTGGAGTAGCTACTCGGGTGGATCCTCCACTGTTAGAAAAGAAGATGGAAGATGGTCAATTTGTTTACCAACACTATTAAGACACCCTACTATGAGTTCCTGATTGGAAGTGAAACTAACACTTTACTGGCCTAGTGATTGTGGCTGACAGGATTGAACAAGCTATCAAAGCAAGGGAAAAAAAAGGTACAGCCATGCACTCTAAAGTCATCGTCACACCCGGACATCGCGGCAACTTTTAAAAAAATTTCTTGTTTGAAAAAAAATAGATATCTAGCATCTTATTTTTTTTGGGGAAATGTCTAGTTTAAAGAGTCGCCATCTAGTATTATGGTCACTAGAAAACCTAACTGGTTAACAGAGATTCTATGATACGAGATTGGTTACACGAAAAAAAAAGATACTATCACCCCTTAAACGGAACCTGAGATAAGCTGCATTGCTGGTTTTGTCTAAATTGCTAAGAGTTTGTTTTTGCTTTATTCTTATGATCTTCCTATAATATTGCCGACTCTAGTATCAGTGAATCTTCACTTATGAATATTTTCAACTCTGGCGTTGGTAAATATTGTGTAACCAAAAAAATACGGTATTTCTGACTCTGGTGCAGTGAATAAATCCACAAAATTTGAATTTGAATTTTAAAAAACTATTTTTTAATTTTTTTTAGGACTGGATCTAGTTCAACTACACGGGCCAGGTTGTATCCAGCAGGCCCAAGCCAGTAACCGGCTTTCGAACTATTGCATGCATGCGTGAATAATTCATGCATGCAATAGTAACAATGCAATTAAATTGTTACAGGCTATGGAGGAGGACTTACCCGAGCACAACTACTACAAGAGGCGAGGAAGGAGGTGGCCGGGCGCTGCTCACGGTTGATGGTCCAGCTTGTTGTTCACGGTGGAGACAATGTTGGTGGTGTGAAGAGGGGTTTCAAAACATTGCTTTAATGGAGGAAGGGAGGAGCACGGTTAGGCTTGCTTGTGTTATTTGTTGTTGCTGCACTACGATACTGGTGTTGCTCCAAATGCTGGACCGAAGAGAAGGTTGCTGCTAGGCATAAGGGTGCAACGGATGCTAGTGGCTGCTGATTTAGGAGAGGAGGAAAGGACAGAAAGGTTCCCTCTACTGCTGCTGCTGGCTTGGGTTGCCCATGGTTGCTGGAGCTGTTGATGGCGCTGTGACAGTAAAGAAGCTGCTGATTTCGTCGACTGGGATGGTGAAGAATCCACTGTTGCAGTGACTGGAAATAACCAAGCTTTACTGCTGCTATTAAGAGGGGCTGATGTCTCGAGCACTGTCGGGGAAGGTGGCGATGACAGGAAGAAGAAGGTGAAACAACAAGTTTCTTCCTTCTTTTTGTGTGAGAATGGGGTGGCCTGGAGTCCCTGTTTCTTTTCTCTGCTGTTGGTCGGTGACTAGGGGAGAGAAAGGTGGGCTCTGGACTTTATTTGCTTCCTCCCGATGAAGAGGAGTTATAGCTTGTAGGGGGAAGTCTAATGCTCGCCGGTTATGGTGATTTCAAAAAAAAAAAAAAAAAAAAAACAGTGAATTAGATGGCGGCACCATGGAAGAAAATAGGTTTATGTTTTCTTTATTTTTTTTTCTTAGTTTTCATCTAGGTATTTTTTTAAATATATTTCCTCGGTACTTTTTGTAATGTCTCCTCTAGAGTTTCTTGTAATGGCCTCCCCTTGTGCACATGCACTAAAATTTATATTTATAGTGCAAGAGTCTCATTACATATAAAAAATAAAATTTCAATCAAACTCATTTTTTTAATTTTTTTTAATTTGATAAAGAATCAAATTTGAAAACGGATAACTATCATTATCTTGATGATAAGGAGAGAATGACAAAAGCACATTGTAGTCTCTAGTTTCCCCACAAGTTGACAAATTACACTTTTCATCAAAATAAATCCCTGATATTTTAATTTTAAATTTTAATCCCTGTAAGATTAAATTAAAAGCCAACATGCCAAAATTAGGTTATAACAATCATAATGAAATATAAATTGAAGAATGGCTTTCAGATTATGAATTTTAGCATTGTTCGATCAGATTTCACTATGCCACCGGCTGTCGAAGTGCCATTGTCAAAGATTGACATAGTTTTACCTTTCAAAGATGTTTACTAGTATTTTTTGAACATTAGACATATTATCTCAACTCTATCAGATTCTATACAACCACCATTTCTTAGGTGGTACAATACAAATGAGAATTGTGAATATCATGATGAAATCCTCAACCACTCAATTGAGGATTACAAGAATTTTAAGTATCAAGTCCAGAGATTGGTGAGTAAGGGATAAGTTGAGTTTATAAAGGGTAATGATACCTATCACATTGTCACCAAACCATCCTTAATATAACAAGTGAATGAAAAATACTAACGGAACATATATGTCGACGAGGAAGTTGACCTAAAAAGGATGTTGCATTGTCAATCTTTTGTTATAGAAATTTGTTATTTTTGTCTTTAAGCATGTTCTCTATGTGTGCTTAGATCGCATCACACCTTTTTAATGAAATATGCTTTTTGTTTATCTCTTTATTGTTTTGAAATTATGAGATAATTTTGTGAAAGTAATAACTTGATATATTATTGTTATCAATATTTGGATAAATATAATGGCAGAAATGGTTGAACCTCAAGGTGTGTCATGCAAGATGTTAAGAGGCAATCCCCCACCTTTTTGAAATTCATAAGAATGAGCCTTATAACTAATTTCATAGTTCTGTTTAAAACATTGTGACCCAATCAGTTTTTGTAAAAAAACCTCTTTGCCAAAATAATCTTGAAAAATTGAGTTTGCCTTTATATTTCAAAAATAATTATATATTTGCTTAAAACCAAATTAGACACCTTTTTTATAAGATGGAAAACAAATCAAGCAAGCAATTCCCATTCTTAAAGGTGACCAAGCAAACTTGAACCCAAGACATGAAAAAAATGAAAACTGAGTAAAAACTCACATCTCATGTCTATTTAGTCATATTTTAGTTATATGCATAATCGCATGTAGTTGGATTCACTAGTTATTTATTCATAGAAACATAGTCTTATGTAAAAGTCCTAAACTATTATACTGGACAAAAACAAAATTTATTAGTTCCAACCATTTGTGCTTGAAATGATGAAATATCATCTTTATTATCCATTTGCATTCTAAAAATATATTCCTTGTGGTTTCTATTTAAGCATGAATAAGTTTTTTTTTCATAAAAACATTAACTAGGATCATACCCCATATTGAAGGTAAATAAAAATTATAAAAATCAAAGGTCGATATAGACCAGGATTATACTCCATACTAAGAGCAAATCAAAATTACAAAAATTAAATGTCAATCTTGATTAGGATCACACCTCATACTGGGGGGGCAAACAAGAATTCAAAGATCAAAAAGCAAGAAAGCTTGAAAAACTCAAAATGTTGGGAGGCATGCCCAAATAAAAAAAAAACAAAAATGATCAAGTCAAGGTCAAAATAAAATAAGAATACCCCACCAAAGCAATAAAAAAAACTATTTTTAAAACGCAAGACATTGATTTGATCTATGAATAACCAAACTTTTAACTAACACTTCTTTCTTGGCTTTTACCTTGTCAATCATCAACAAAATACTAGTAAAATCACATCTTATCAATGAAAGACATGTCTTGAGGCCTCGACCAAAGAAATACTTTTAAATTTACATCTCAGTGATTTCAAACCAACCACAAGACATATAAAGGCATTAATTAAAATTTGTGAAATGATCCTAAAACAAGAAAAATTATTTTCTTAAAAAATATTCATTAACTAATTTTGCAAAGTTTTTGACAAAAACAATTATGCATGTATTCATGGTCTCTAGAAACACAAACACTTATGGGTTAGTTAGAAGAAGATTATTGCAATAACAATAGTCAAATGATGAATCAGTAAAATCCATCAAAGCCATGAAAGGCAATTGACAATGACAATTGCCTTTTAATGATAGTCAGAAGAATGAGTATATCTAGATAAGTCGAGGGCAATATTGCTTTAAAAACATTTTATGATAGTGGATGACTTGGTGAACTCCATCAATAAGAGTAACACCACACTTGGGGAGCACCTTCATGACTAAGAGTTAGTGTACCATTTGAAAGATGACTATGATACATGATAAAGATGTCATCAGATGAGTGCATTTTGATTAATGCTGAAATGACACACAAAATCAGATCAACTAAGAGGAATTTAAAATGGTCATCGATAAAAAATGATTTGATAAACTTTCTAAAAAAGTGAGGGTAATAGAGCACTTCGTCTCCATCAAAATAAATAATGAGTGAACAATAGTGCAAAACTACCATAACTAGAGGGCATCATCAAACTAAGGGGCAGCATTATGGCTGAGAGAGTTTATCACTTTCCAAGGAATGATCAACTCAGCAGAGCTTTATATCTGTTGTATAAAGTCTAGCCTACATGATAAAGAAGAAATTAGACATATTAATCACATGAGCAAAATCTAAAGGGGCTGAAGAGTTAAATGACCAAGAAAACTTTTATCATAAATTATAAACCTCATCATTTAAGCAATAGAAAAATGATTAAGAAATAGGAGGTATATTTCAATCCTAAATCACTACATAATGTTCTTGTAGAAATTTTCCAGGAAAAATCCTTAATAAATTTCAACAAGGCTACAATGAATCAAAGAAGTTATCCTATCAAAGAAACTTTAACCTTGTCATTAGGAATCTCCAGTTCAACACTGCAATCCAATTTAACTTTGTTATTAGAAATCTCTAAATTTAACCTTGTCATCAAGAATATCTAATTTTAACTTTGTTATCAAGAATTCTCAACTTCAACCCTGCCATCAAAAAGTTCAACCTTATCATTAGGAAAGGAAAATTTAACCCTACAATCAGGAAGTTCAACACTATCATTAGGAAGGACATGTGTCAACCCTGCAATCAGGAAGTGCCAAAGAAAATCAACCTTGCAATCAAGAAGTCCAACTCTATCATTAGGAAAGCAAAATTTAACCTTGTAATTAGGAAGTCCAACTTTGTCATTAGGAATGACATGATTCAACCCTACAATAAAGAAGCCCAAAAAAAATAAAATCAACCCTGCAATTAGGAGGTTCAACCTTGTCATTATGAAGGAAATGTGTTAACCCTTTACTCAAGAACATAAAAAAAATCAAACCGACAATCAGGAAGGGAATAAAAATCAGCCCTGCAATCAAGAACCGCCAAAGAAAATTAACCCTACAATTCCCTATTATAAAAAAGGACAGGTGTTAACACTTCAATAAAAAAAACAACTAAATAAAATCAACCATGTTATTGGGAGTCCAACCCAACCATTAGAAAAGGAAAATTCAACCCTAAAATCAGGAAGTCCAACCTTGCTATAAAAAAAGACAAGTGTCAATCCTACCATTAGGAAGTGCTAAGAAAATAAACCATCACGAGCAGGTCACCCAATCACAAATTATTTATGGAAAAATCCTATATATTTTTTCACAACGGACAGGTCGCTCGAATACCAATACCATTTTTGAAAACAAAGAGGAAACTCTTGGTTTTAAAAATAATTAGGTTTTGAAAAATCTACAAGGATAAGCACCTCTTGATTTGTTAATATCAAAACCCAAGGGAGTTTTCTCCCAACATAAAAAGACTTTTAACATATTTTTTTTATAAACTTACTTTCTAAAGTCCCTTATAATAATTTATACAATATGTATTGTATAAGAGTGGCAACTGTAATAACCTAGTTTTTTACTCTCTTTTTCAAAACTTTTCCAAAAGAAATATAAAAAATACCAAAATTCTTAAAAAATACATTTTCAACGAGATTTGGCCAATTTTCGATCATTTTTTAATTTTCAACCATTTCTCTTATTGTTCTCGTGTTGATAGATTTTTCAAAAAAAAAAAAAAACAAGAAGGAAAAACAAAAAGAGAAGACAAAAATCAATCAAACAAAAATGATTTTTTTAGTGATTAAAATATAATTAATAAAAATAAGGACCAATTTTAGAAAAAGTTTTGAATTGCACAATGTTATTTTAAAAGCGAGGGATTTAAAAAAAAAAGCAAGAAGATTGTAGAAGTTTTTAGAGAAATCAAGAAAATATTAGATGATTGTGGAAGATTTTAGAGATTAAATGTGAAAAGATATTTTTGAGTAGTATAAATAAGTGGTTATACACACATAAAAAAAAATTAATTAGAACATTAAAATAAAAAAGCTCCGCGCAAGAAACACTCTTCCTTGTCCTTCCTCACACACACCAACACCCTATACACACTAGAAACACTATTCATTGTCCTTCCCCACACATATCAACACCTTATACGCAACAAAATACTCTTTAAAAAAAGAGTATCAAAACCTCATGACCTTACTCTTCTAAAGAAGAGGTACACACACTAGAAGGTTCATTTAAAGATTTGGATGATGTTTAAAGTGTGTTTTAATTACTACAATTTGTAAAAATATGATTGGAGGGTGTGTGAGTAAAATAGTGAAAAAAAAAAGAATGTGTGGGTGTCTTTGTTTTTTATTTTTTTTCTTTTAGCTTATTCACGTGTTAAAGAAGATTGAAAAAAAATTAATTAGCCAAATGTTTTAATTGTATATGGCCAGGTTTTTCAAAAAAAAAAATATATTTGCTTTTTTAAGAAAAATACAAAAGAGAAAATATATTGTATAATTTAGCATAAAAAACTAATTTATTTATCCAAATACTAAAGATCAGTCAAGGTTTCTAATAATAAAAATACTATGTGGTAATTTTAAATTTTTTTAATTGATAAAAAAAATTATTTGTTTTTTCTACTCATTTTAAAAAATTTTATATAAGAGGATAATCGCTGCGATGCTGTATATAAATTATAAATTAAATTAAATTAAATTAATTAAAATTACAAGGATGCCTAAAGAGATAAGAAATTGCAAGGAAGTCATACAAAGAGACAGGAATGAGAAAGAGCGTGTTCCAATTAAATAAAAGGGCACTTTCGGTGTTTTAACCACGCAGACTTTTAGGAAAAAATTCACGGCAATACTGGTAAAGACACTAACTAATCAATTAATGTAATAAAAATAGATGAGAAAGAAATGCAAAGGATTTACTATTTTTCCAACTAACTTCTTTTTGCGCAACCGTTTGGTTAAGATTACTAATTATGTTTCCGAGTAAAATAATAGTTGACAATTGATGAAATTATTAGTATTAAAACATCAATAGTTTTTCTAATCCTATATTAATGTACCAAATTAACACGAGGGTTGGTAGATTATTTGTATTAAAACTGCAATCAAATAATAAAATAAATATTAGATGCTAGTAGTTTACTTTCTAAAAATCACCAGCTTGAGTGTTATAAATTTTAAGGTTATTGGAAGCTTACAAGGTCATTAACTTCAAGATCCGAGGAATTAAATGAAGTGCCTACAAATTAACCCGGATATCCATATTAATAAAAAAAAATATTCGATGTGAATCAAATATTTTCATAGTTTTATAATGTGAAAAATCATGCTATAAGGCATTCGTGCGATAGGCTTGTGAGATGTCCTGAGGGTTGACAAGCTCTTTATATTTAGAGCTGTAAATATTTTTTTAAAAATAAACGTTAGATGTCCATTAAATATTTTTATAGTTTTAGATGTCATTTATGTGGCGTGCTTATTGAGAGAATGCTCAGTATTAATCAGTGTAATTTTCTATTAAATGTCATTTATTTTAGAAAATTAATTTAGATGTTGATTGATGCACTAAGTGTTAGTAAATGTAATTGATGAAACAAAATTCAAGTTCGATACATTGAATGGAAAGATGAGTTTCCTTTAGAATGAATATCTATGTTGATTTTAGTATTTCAACTATTAAAATTATTACAATATGTAGTTTTCATTCTTTTTAGAAAAAAGAAATTAATGGGATTCGAGGGATAAAACTTATATATAAACAATACTTTGCTGCTATATAAAAAATTTTTTGGTAATAAAATAGTAAAACTTAGGCATAGTTTGTAATTGCATCTCAAACAGTGTTTTATAAATATTTAAAATTATTTATATTTTTAAATCGTTTTAATATGTTAATATAAAAAATTATATTTTTTTAATACGTATTCAAATCAAAAACACTTTATAAAATAAATGACGGATATCACAGAATCAAACATCTCTTTAATAATATATTAAAAAACTATTAGTGCATGCCATTTTTTTTTTTAACTTTTTAAACTGGAATAATCAATCAATTAGTTTTATTAATATAGGACCGATAATTAACTCAAAACATAACCTCTAACCTCCTCCAAACTGTCAAAATCACCCCCAGCTTCTTCCAAGCAATTTCTGCAATCTCTGTAAAACATGGACACTAATATTTTGCTCAAAATCTGAAATTCAAACTGGAAACCTGCAGTCCATAGTGTTTACTGTAGAGATGTTCACTTGACATTCATTATTAAAATTAAAATTAAAACTAAAACACTAAACCTCATCAGTATTTTATCGTAAAGGAAGACACATTGCAACGTGGAATGCTACAATATAATAATATTTTATTCATTCATTACACAAAACAAATGCTCTATATACAGGGTAAGATGATTTTTTTCAGGGGATTTATTTAATTTTATGAAATTAATCAGGGGCATCATCGTCTATCAACTTTTTCTTTACAGTTAAATATCATAAATACCCTTAAAAATAAAAATAAAAATAAAAAGTAAATGATAATACGTGCTTTTGTGTCATTTTATTTTTTTAAAAGAAAAAAATTATTTTATTTCGCTTCAAGTAAAAAAAACAAAAGAGGAGTTAAGGGATGTTTTGGTATTTTCCTCATGATTTCTCTGTTATAATCTATTTGAATTAGGAGCAAATCAATCTTTTAATAAATAAAATAAAAATAAAAAGATAAATTAACTGGCACGTGCGACGTCTTCCGACGACCAAAAAAGTTCAATTATTGTGTCTTTTGAAGTGTCTAGTGGCAGCACAACGAATGGGGTTGTGCTTGTAATGCAATTTATGGTTGTTCTGCGGCGATGTGATTTTTTTCTCCCTCTTCTTTTCTTTTTCCTCTCCTTGAAATCAGCGTTGGGTCAGCCAAAATTCAAAGTTGTCCTCCTATATATTTTTATTTCAATTGTGGTCCTTTTTTTATTGTTTTCTTTTTAATTTCATCTCTTTCCATTTAGTTTTATTTAATTTTTATATCAAATATGGTACTCATTCTTTTGATTGTTGTTTTTTTTTTTTCAATTTTGTCCCTCAACATTTTATTTCATTTATTTATTCTTAATTGTGGTCTTCATTCTTTTAATTATTCATTTTTAATCTTTTTCTTAACTTTTTTTTTTAAATTTTATCACCCAATATGTTATTGTATTTATTTATTATAAGTTTTGTTCTTATTATTTTAATTGCTCTTTTTTTATCCTTATCTTATTTTAAAAATACATTCTCTCGATATTTTATTTTATTTTTAATTCAATTTTGATCCTCATTCTTTAAATTTTTTTTTTATATATATCATTTTCTTAATTTATAGGTTATCCCGGTTTGCGGGTGAGTCAAAGTTAACCCAGGTAGTTTTGGATTTTTTTAATGTTTTTTTAATTTATTTTTTTAATTTCATCCTTTAACATTAGAGTATTAGATTTTGAGCTTTCTGATTTTTTTATGTTTTTTCTTTCTACGAGGTTATCCTGAGTTGCGGGTTAATCAAATTAACCCAAGGTGACTCGGTTTTTTTCAATGTTTTTTATTTATTTATTTAACTTCGATCCTTTTCCTTGCTCGTTTTTTTAAAAAATTTAATCCTGATCTCATGTCGCATGTGATAGGTTAGTAGAGTAAACCCGAGTTGACTCATGTTTTTTTCTTTGAAGTCTTTTTTTTTAAATTGATTTTTTTTTAATTTCATCTTTTAAGGTTAGGTTTTTGAACCTTGAGCTTTGTTATTTATTCTATAAAATATCTCGATCTAATACCTCATGTATTTATTAAATTAACCCGAGTTATCATCCCATCACATAAATATCTTTTTTTATATTAAAAAACTTTAACTTTACCCGCGGTGCATAGCAGACAGAAAAAAATCTATTTTGTATCCAAAACCTAGACATCCTTTTCACCCTTGCATCTTTTACTTTGAAAGCATCGCTGTTAACAATGCGAGGCC
>Ga0325411_1008345_pt1 | contig 11219 bp, 5 predicted proteins | sample PopdelMetagenome_13_FD_206181 | JGI IMG/M metagenome (GOLD analysis project Ga0325411, IMG submission 206181) | Populus deltoides microbial communities from Bellville, Georgia, United States - Xylem-PdIQD-R4 | ecosystem: Host-associated > Plants > Phyllosphere > Stem > Wood/Secondary xylem...
TGAAAGGTTGGCTAGAAATTAAACGGTGCCTTTTGTTTTTTTCTCCAAGGGGGTGAGAAAACACGTACGACGTTTGCTTTGAACTTTCAAAGAGTTTTAATGTCTTGCAAGACACCAACCCATGAACTGGTCACTAATAAATTACTATCAATGAAGGCAACCCTTTCATTTGATTTGGAAATTTTGCTTACCGAGAGAATTTGAAAATATAATAGTGATTGTAATTTAAATATATTCTGTGTAAAAATATATTAAAAAAAGATTTTAACTACATTTTCAAACTCTAATTTATATATTGATAGAAGGTAAATTAATAAAGTGTTGGTCTAGCGGTTAAGGAATTGTTATGTCTCTGTAGGGGTGAGAATACAAGTTCGATCCTCAGAAAATATATTTATTGGAAGGTCAACTACGAATCTCGAATGAGACTAATCTCATCCTTTAAAAAGGTATGAGAATACCGGGATAAGAACTAAAAAATAAAAAATAGAAAATGATTGAAGAACTTATCCATCACAAATTAGATTAGAAGCTAATTCAATGTTTATTTTCAAGAGAATACAACCAAATTCCTGTATCTACTTTTACTCCAACATCTAGAAGAAAATATATTTGAAAGATTCCTAACTTCTCACCAGCGTAATTGTCTCTCTTGACAAACAAAGGGAAATTAATGAGGTCTTCATCCTTGCTATCGAAGGTAAAAATACATCATGAAATCATTATCGTTTGCGAAATGATTTAGCTTAGTTTGAACTCCATTGTCATTCGTGACATTTATTTTCAATGAATTCCATTCAAAAGTTATTATTTTTCTTATAACTAAAGGGACCTTTATATTTGTTTGAATTTATATAAATTATAGTTTTGTAATAGATTAATTTAATAATTTATTGATTTAAAACTTGAATTGAGTGAATTAATAAAAATACTCAATTTTATTTTTTAAAAATAGATTAATTCAAGTTAACTTAATCTGTACATAATCTTAGTCCTAAATAATATTTATCATTGATTTGAGTTTCAGAAGTATAGTATAAAAGATGATATTACCATTATGGTCGCACATTCCTTGTATAATTGAAGCGTGCGTTCTTAGAAAAAAAAAAGAAAAAAAAAAAGGAAAAGGAAAAGGCAGAGCAGAACCATGCATGATTTGAGCTTGGACAAAATCACATGAAGGAATAATGAGTAGCCCAACTGGATCTGAGCCCGAGTCAAGCTGGCTCCCATAAACTCAATCAAGAGACTTATTCTCTCACTTTGACTTTTCAAGGAAACTTAGGTTGGGTCCACAAAATTATTATATTTTCTGGGAAAAGACAGACAGAGAGACAGAGACTAGAGAGAGGGCAGAGAGCAGAGAGTAGAGACACGGCGTGTCGTGTGCTTGTTTGCGCGGGCGTCATTTACGCACCGGAAAATGAGGAACCGTGTAAAAATGCCAGCTTGCCAGATGGGTCCCATTTGCAGCTTGTCTAGTACTTTGACTTCCCTGCTCTGATTGAGACACGTGTGCTGCTCGTGACTAAAGACTCTGCTTCGAGGGTAATAAAGTAAGCACGTGCACCACGTTCGTGGGGCTGTTTGCTAGGCGATTTTAATTTATTCTCGTGTGAACAGCTTTTCGAGCGTGATTGGTGAATCTCTATGCAAATTTGAAGGCAATGACAGGAATATCCAGGTTTAATAGTATTTTTTATTTATTAAAATAATATCTCAATCAATTAAGATCTCGAGCCACCGCCAAGTGATCATTTCGGAATTAATTACATCCTCGTGGAGAGAAATGTAATTAAAAAAGATTGATTTTTTTCTTGACATTTTAGATTTCAGTCTTAAAAGATTCCTTGAACGGGTTAGAAAAAGATTCTTTGATCTCTTTTTAATTCTTACACTCTTTCACTTTTCTGAACAGGTTAAATTCGTGACTGTACTATATTGGTGTTGTCGAATGAAGTGAAAATCAAGATTTTAAATTTCTGAAAGAGAGGAAAAAAAAAATCATTTTTAGTGATTATCTAGCTTGCTTTTTTTTTAAAAAAAAAAGAAAAAATATTTAAAGCTTCCAAAACTGTTTAAGACATAAATTATTATAAGATTTTGACCTGTTTTGTACTTAACTGAAAAAAGACTTAGTTTCAACATATTTAAGTGCGATAAATTATACGCTTATCATTCCCATTCAATATCTTGTTTAATATATAAAAAAAATCCGTAAGAAGCGATAGGGTAAGCTTATATCTCGTGATTTAGGTTTTGTAGTTAATTAACCTAGCTAGAATTTATAATTCTATCTAGTAATCCGTGGTGTAATTCTATTTCTTTTTTTTTAAAGAAAAAACAATGTATGTGCTAAAATGATAATATAACTAGGTAAGTTTAATTTTTTTAAAAAGTTGTGTCCTGATACTGGCAGGACCCAAGGCTATTTGAGTCTTGCACACGCAGGACCCAAGTCTATTTTGGGCCATGCACAACCAACGACCCGAGTTATTTTGGGTTATGCAACATGTGGGGCTCAAAGATAGTTGGGTCTTGGAGCGCCCAAGCGCCACGTGTTTGCTGGGGGTGTGTCAAGCACACATACAAGACCCAAACGCCACGTGTGCGCAGGGGTGTAGCTACCACTAAGGTAGGACCCAACACCCATGCAGCCTAAGCGCCACGTGTGCGTTGGGTTGTGCCCAGCCCCTAGGCATGGAGCTCAAGCGCCATATGTGCGCAACACTGAGACATGACTTAAGCGCCACATGTGCGATTCAGGCAGGAGCCCAAATGCCATGTGGGCACAGGGGAGTGTACCCAACCCCCAGGCAGCAGTCCCAACGCCACGTGTCCCCACGTAGTTTTTCTTTGATAATAATAATAATTTTTTAAAATTTATTAATGATGATAATAATAATAGTAATTTTTAGTTTTACCTTTCAAATCAAATATATGGTTGTTTTTCAATATTAAGAATTATTTTTTTTCTAATTTATTAATTATTTTATTAATAATATTATTCATAACACCAAAGATAATATTTTTAATATTAATACTTTTGATTATAGTAAAAATAATAATATTCATAACACAAATGATACTATTTTTAATTCCAAGAATATTGAAAATGCAAATAATAATATTTTTTTGTATTAAAAAAATTAAATTCTTATAAAAATAATAATATTATAACACCAATAATAATATTTTTGATATGAATATGTTGAATCATAAGAATAATAATAATATGTCGATACGAATACTTTGAATAATAAGAAAAATAATAATATGTTTTATATGAATACTTTGTATTATAAGAAAAATAATAATATTTACAATGCAAATTATAATATGTTTTATATTAATACTTAGAATTGTTAAATATTTTTAATAATACTACGCCGCGGGCTCACTTTTTATTTTTAGAAAAAATACCTTAAAAATTTATTACATAAATAATAATATGTTTTCAATATTAATAATAATATTTTCTTTGAAATTTATTAATTATTTTATTAATAATAAAAATAATAATATTTTTAAAATAAATAATAATATTTAGAATCCTAAGACCCATGAACATTGGGTCTTGATGGAGGATTGGTGGGTCCTGACGCTAGACCGATTGATCGTGGGTCCTGACGCCGGACCAATTTCCCTTGGGTCCAGCGGCAATACCCAAGCGCTAGAGGTCCCCAAGTGGAGCGCGGGCATGGGTCACGCCCAGTGCAGCCCAAGCGCCACGTGTGCGCAACACTGTGCCCATCTCCCAAGCAAGAAACCCCATCGCAACGTGTGCTCAGCACTGAGGTAGGACTCAAGCGCCACGTGTGCGCTCTAGGTAAGAGCCCAAGTGCCACGTGGGTGTAGGGGATGTGTCTAACCCCCAGGTAGTTGCCCAAGCACCACGTGTCTATGCGTGGTTTTTTTCAATGGTAATAACAATTTTTTTAAAATTTATTAATGATAGTAATAATAATAATAGTAGTAGTAGTAGTAGTAGTAGTAGTAGTAATAGTAATTTTTAGTTTTACCTTTCAAATCAAATCTATGGTTGTTTTTTTAATATTAAGAATAATATTTTTTTCTAATTTAGTAATTATTTGATTAATAATATTAATTATTATAAAAAATAATAATATTTATAACACAAACGATAATATTTTTAATATTAATACTTTTGATTATAGTAAAAATAATAATATTCATGACACAACTAGTACGATTTTTAATTCCAAGAATATTTAGAACGCAGATAATAATATTTTTTTCTATTAAAAATTTGAATTCTTATAAAAATAATAATATTATAAAAGAAATAATAATATCTTTGATATGAATATTTTGAATTATATAAAAAAAATATTTAGAACAAAAATAATAATATGTTTTATATGAATACTTTGTATTATAAGAAAAATAATAATATTTACAACTCAAATTATAATATATTTTATATTAATACTTAGAATTGTTGACTATTTTTAATAATACTGCGCTGTGACCTCACTTTTTATTTTTATAAAAAATATCATAAAAATTTATAATAGAAATATAATATGTTTTTAATATTAATAAAAATATTTTCTTTCAAATTTATTAATAATAAAAATAATAATATTTCTAAAACAACACAATAATATTTAGAATCTTAGGACTCAGAGACCTGGGTCTAGCGCCATAACCCACATGCCATGTGTCCCCAAGTGGGGCATGGGCATGGCTCACTCCTAGCGCAGCCCAAGCGTCATGTGTACGTAAGGTTTGCCCAGCCCCCAGACAGGTATCCCAACGCCATGTGGTGCGCAGGGGCGTGTCCAGCGTTGTGGCAGCAACCCAAGTGCCATGTGTGTGTTGTGGGTGCTCAGCTCCTAAGCAAGCACCCCAAGCGCTATGTGTGCGCAGCTCCAGGGGGCGCGCCTCCAACCTCACACATGTCCCCACTAAACAGTGTCGTTCATAGTAAATTCACTCACAGTGCATAGTACCTGAGCTATAGTGCAGAACAGTGCAATCCACAACAAATTCATTTACAATAAACAGTTTTCCGCGCTACAATGAAATACTTCTCAGTTTTAGTTATAGTTAATTATAACTGAAGTATTATATTATATCAATCTTGATAACTGTATTTTAAATTGGACCATCCTCGATGATCGTAACAATCAATTGCCATTTTCTCATGAAGGTTATCTAAAAATTAAAATCTTGTAACGTTTTACATCACGGGACATCCTTCATTAGAGCCACCTCTCTATGACAATTTAGAAGGAGTCTTCCAACTTTTCATTATCGAACTAGTCTAAAACACCAACTGACGTCTTTGTTGTCTAAATATCCCTTCTTTTTCCTCTGAAATACATATAAAAAACCCAAACTAATAAATGTTTAAACAAATAAATAATTACAGCAAAAAAAAAATCAAAACTTTAATTGTAACATTTTAATATATAATTACCAACATATGTCTTTGACACTTGTAGATCTATCTAGCAAAGTTATAAAAAATGGTTCCAAACTAAGATTACATATTAAAAAGTTGATAAAGGTTAATTTAAAATAATGTTATTAAAAAAAAACAACCAAAACAACTTCATTTTGAATTTTAAAAAAACATTAAATTTTGTATGACTTCAGTTTTCATATAGTCAACTAAGTTTAATTATATTAATTACCAATTTAATTTGATATAAAACTTGACTAAACTTGAAATTTAGATTAGCAAGTTACCAGTTGACCAATTAAGTTGGTCTAGGATGAAAACTAACTAACTAAGTTGATCTAGGATGAAAAATCCTACAATGACTAGAGTAATTAATGATATTCTATTAATTACTTAATAATTTCGTATTAAAAAAAAAGACAATACAAAGAAAAGATAACCAAAAAAACCTTGTCCAACATAAAATTTCTTTCTCGTATTTATTTTATTTTAAAATTAACCTATAAATACAACTAATAAAATTTCATTAATTACTCTTCGGACACAATAAAATTCTCAGCCCATGATTAATAACAACGCTCTTTGTCATGGATGGTTGTAGGAGACTTCCATGTTCTTAGTTTTTAATGGTGTTTACTTATATAAGAAATTAATAGGTAAGGTATTAATCATGAAGTTTAGAAGAAATTTCACACCCTCCTCTTAGTGTTTAATTGGAATTCTTGAATTTAATTGACTAGGATATTTTGCTAACTTGTATTAATAAAATATGGGCATTTAAGAAAAGATATAAATAGATGTATTTTGTTGAAAAAAATTTGAAAAATATATATTTGTTGAAGAAACTTTTGTATAAAAATATTTTCATTAAAATGTTGAGAGAAAGAAATTCCTTGGTTTTTCTCAAGTCAAGCATAAATAAAATAAATATTGACTTGTATGTAACAAAATGTTCAGAAAAATAAAAAAAAAAAACCCTAAAACCATTTACAACTTTCAAAACTAAAGAAATAACATAGAAATGTTCTCTCGCGTCTCTGTCCAGAAACCCCAAACAAAAAAGAGACCTTCGGCAAAAGAGATTGCGGGAATCTGAGAATGTTCAGAAGGGCCCATTTGGCAATTATGTGGGCATTGGGTTGGTTAGGCACGGAGACGGCCATGAAGTTAATGTCCTGTCTTCTTCTTGTTGCTCATCAAGATATTGAAGGAAACCTAACCGGTAACGGAGAGATTATAAACATTAATTTCTTTATCAACACATATTTGACTTATAATAGAATGTGCTTGCAACACAGTTCAAACAGTATTTTTTTAAAATTTTAATTTTTTTTTATATATATTTTCAGATTATTTTGATATGCTGATGTCAAAAATAATTTTAAAAAATAAAAAAATATTATTTAATATATTTCTAAACGAAAAATTACTACATTCTCAAACACACCCTTAATCTAGAAGAGCTTTTTCAATGCTATTGTCTTTTTATTAGGGGTGATCGATGCAGTTCGTTTTTACTTTTAAAAACAACTATATAAAAAAATATGTTTTTTTAAGATGTAGCATCGAACAAACTAGAAATAAATTCAAATCAAATCAAATTGAATAAAAAATCGGTTCAAACCCGATATATTTTGTTTTATTTTTTTTATCAAACCCAAAAACCCTTTTTTTCTATGATTGGGTTTTTTTATGGGCTTTTTTATTGATGTAAAAAAAACCAATTTCAATTGCCCAATTTTTGGTCCATTTTTGGAATTTTTCTTGGGCTTTTAAAATTTTTTAATCATTCCAAAGTCAAGTTGTTAAATTTTTTGTTAAATTTTTTAACAAACCAATTGACGTATCAAATAGAGAAAAGAAACACCAAACAAAAAAGTAAAAAACCTTCCATGTACCATTGAAAATTAGAGCTCATTCAGGTAAGGTTATGGTTCCTCTTATTAGTGGGCATAACTCACATGAATGTTTCTTCCTCCGAGATCCTGCAACACTCACTATATCATTTAGGAAACAAGGGTTCAATCACTCAAAAACATTATATTTTTTACCTACAACAAAGCCTGGCATTTTTTCGGCAGCAAAGCATTATAATCACAAAAAAAAAAACATTAAATAAGGTAAAGTTGGCACATAGATGGGGGAGGAGGTTGCGGGAAAGAAGAGAGCAAAAGATTTAGTAGCCCATCTATCAAAATCCAAACACACCATCTCAAAAAGTAATTTTGAACATTGACCCTCATAACAATAAATAAAGGCGAGGAAGAAACTTACAGATAATAGAGAGGGCAGCACTGTTGTTAAGAGACAACAGACTAGAGACTAGAGAGAAGAGAGAAGACATATGAGAGAAAAGACAAAGAGGTGGGAAGTTGCAGGAAAAAAGATAACAAATTGTTGAGAGAAAGGGAGGTGAGGGTGGTTGTGGGAGGAAAGAGAATTAGGGAATTGGGGTTTGATTTAGGTTATAAAGAGCATGTTTCGCAGTGTGGTTGTGGATGTTTTTTAAATAATTTTTCATATCAAAATACATACTAATAAGTTCGTTTCGGTTTTGAACAGTTTCAGAAGTTTGAAAACCAAACCATAAATCATTTGGGTCTTTTAGTATGTTTTTTCGGTTAATTGATTTTTTTATTTTCTCAATTTTTTTAATTATTCAACTTTTTTTATCATCCTTAATAAAAATAAAGGTGACATTTCAATCTATTTTTTACTTTAAAAATATAATAATTCATTTCAGATAAATTTATTTTATACTTTTATTTTTATCTTTCAAACTAATTTTTTTTTTGTTTTTTGAAAAGCTAACATTAATGGATAGTAATCCAACAAAATAGTATGTTCCGTATTTTTAAAATTTTTAATTTTTTTATTTAAAATAATTTTATATATATATATTTTTAGATTAATTTGATATACTATGTTAAAAATAATTTTTAAAAAATAAATAAATAATTTATTTTAATACATTTCTAAATAAAAAATATTTTAAATTTTCATCAACAAGCAAATAAACTTTAAAATGTTCGTTCTTCTAACTTGGTGGCTCTAAACGTAAAACGTGTAAGAAAACTTAAGTATGCTTTTCACCTTGTCATTTTTAAGTTCAAGTTAAAAAAAAAAAAAAGTGTAAGAATTTTTTTTTCATGAGTACACTTATCCAAATATAAATGATCTATCTAACTAATTTTTTATTTATTTATTAACCATTCTCCAATGCCCTACATTATGTTTGAAAACATTAGATTTTTTATTTTTTTTATTTTTGTATGGAACTGCAATGTCTTCGCTGTGTAAATCTTCACAGTACCTTTAATTGAATACTTAATAGCACAGTGTCAAACATCTGCTATGCAGTGTTTTGTTTCATTAATTTTGTCTTCGGAGCACTGGTCATATTAATCATTCTGAAAAGGAAATCGATCTTTACAGAAAATCAGGCTCTTTATGACTCGACAATTGCTGAAATAGGAGATTTGAGATGTTGTAGCTTTGCTAATTCTCCAAGTAAACAATTTCAGCTGTTACTATAAACAAGTTTGTGATATTTGTTATGAACTTGATATAAGCTATTTTAGCCTCCTCCTCCTTTTCATTTTCTTCTCGTTTTCTGCTTAATTTTAGCTTTTCAGGGACGCAGAAGTGGGAATGCTAACTTGGTCAGTGGTTCTTGTGAGATTTAATGGATGAATCACTATGTGGATTTTATTTTATTTTTGAGATGGCAGTCATATGAAGTTAATTCAAGAGGATTGGAATTTTTTTCGAAAAGCTGGCTTCCTGGGAACTCTCATCCCAAGGCATTGGTTTGTTGTTGTCATAGTTATGGAGATACTTGCACTTTTTTGTTTGAAGGTACGCAAATTGAGTGAAAGTTTAATGGTGAGCCATTTGTGGAAAATAGAGCTTAATTTACCTAGCCATGGAGGTGTCCACAGGAGTTGCAAGAAAGGTGGCATCTTCTGGCTATGGAGTTTTTGCAATGGATTATCCAGGGTTTGGCCTTTCAGATGGTCTTCATGGCCATTTTCCAAGCCTTGATAAGCCTGTCAATGGTGTCGCTGAGCATTACTCCAACATCAAAGTTTTACTTAGTCAATGATGTCGCTGAGCATTGCTCCAACATCAAAGTTTTACTTATCTTTCTTGAACTATAATCTGATGTTTCCGCCGGAGCTTGTGAATGGTAAATGACATTTATTTAGGGAAGAAGAACTAAGACTCCATATGGGCAACTACAACTCTGAACACTGTTTGATTTCGTTGCAGAGAACCCTTAGCTCCGTAATATTCCCACAAGCTACCTGTTTGGACAGTCCTTGGGTGGAGCTAGCAGAAGTATCCTCTTGAGCTCCATTTCGTTGGCGATTCTCACTTGCACTTAAGCTGAATAGTCTTTTCTCTAGTTCACAGATAACATGAGTCCATCATGGTTTGTGAAGCAAATATTTCTGATGGGTGTAGCTCAAGTTTTTCCAAAGTTGAAAATAGTTCCACACCAGAATTTAGTCAAGACGGCATTCAGAGACTTGAAAAGGCAAGAGCTGGTTTGCGTATTAGTCTTATGATCTAGCATAGAACACAGATGTAATGCATTATTGTTATGCATTTAGTGTCAATGTCTTCTCTCCGGGGCACATAAATGCTACTTGTTCAGTGTCTTCTGACCTTGAGACCTTTCTGCAACAGCTACTAACACAAGTTACGCGGTGAAAATATCCATTTTCTCATGCCATTTAGTATATTTCTCATGCTAATAATGCTCCATGAAGATTATTGGAGAACTTCCAACTTGGTGTAACGTTTTTCGACTACTCTTTACAAGCCAAGAATCACATGAAATTTTCAGGAGTTGTGGTTCTGATTGATTATGCAAAGTTCTTTCTAGTCTTTTCTGATGGTTATAGTTTGATCCGAAATGGTAACATTTTGCGGGTTTCTCTCTGTCACTACTAATCCTGCATGGAGAAGCTGACGTAGTAACTGATCCATCAGTAAGCAAGGCATTGCATGAGAAGGCAGGTAGCTCAGAAAGGTGAGACAGATGAGATGATTTTCCGAGTACTCGACGGCATTATCTCCTGGCTTGATGAACACAGAATAAAATTTAATGCATGATGTAGTACATACAAAATCCATCCCTCTCCACAACATGTCTTATGCCCAATAAATTTATCAAGGAGCCTTCCTTGGCTGCCATGGTTTGTGCAATAAAGCTTCCTTCAATACAGCTTGTGGTTATACTATGTTTAATATTCTCTGTGATTTGGGTTAGATTAGCAATTTAGTTTTAAGGATTAATACTATATATCAGGTTTTTCAAAATGGATTTTTGCTTGGTGCCACAAGACTTGGCTGCCAAAATTACTTTGGAATGAAAATTGAAAAAAAAATATGACACCAACGTCCCAAAACCTGCACAATTTCACTGTAAAATTTTTAGAACATGGGGATTTGAGTGAGATTTAAAAGTATATATCAAATTATCTAACGAAGGGTTTTAATTTGAAGGCTTACATCCACTAGCCTAGGTTTCTTGATCTATATATTCAAGTATATATGATTTATAGTAAGTTTTAAACTCATGAAAAAAACTCCAATATTACATTAAAAAACTAATTTAATTTAAAATTTAAAATTATTAAATAAAATTACAACACAAGATTTATACCATTTGGCGTATTCTTATAAAAGCGCTTTTAGGGCAAGGAGATTATTGATTAATTATGATATCTAACCAAACATGAAAAAGAAAAAAGGACGAGTAGAATAATAATAGCTGAAG
>Ga0325411_1008348_pt1 | contig 11219 bp, 4 predicted proteins | sample PopdelMetagenome_13_FD_206181 | JGI IMG/M metagenome (GOLD analysis project Ga0325411, IMG submission 206181) | Populus deltoides microbial communities from Bellville, Georgia, United States - Xylem-PdIQD-R4 | ecosystem: Host-associated > Plants > Phyllosphere > Stem > Wood/Secondary xylem...
GCAAAGGCAACTTCATTTGCCAAAAGCCCAATAGAAGAAAGAAAACACAGCCTGTATCGAGCTTTGACAGAAAGAATTTTAGAGTGAGAGGGACACGGGGATTAAAGTAAACTCTACCTCTTTACTTTTTTTCTTTTTTTTTCTTAGGTTTTCTTGACACGAAAAAATGATTTCGTGTTAAGGAACAAAAACGTTGGCAGCCTGGCAGGGGAGGTAATTTCTTCGAACTTTTAGGTCAATTATCAACTGAGTGCGTTCGTGTTCTAGTCAGTGTCAGGAAAAACAAAACTTGCGTTGCGTGCCATTCAGCTTCACCTTATTATATTAGTTTAGTTTTATGGCACAAGAAGATGAAGTCAAAGGAGCAAAAGTGTCATCCGAGGAAAACCCAAACCCAAACCCATCAACAGTGGTCATAGAGATGGCAAGAAGTTCTACTGCATTATCACCTCCTGCCCCTTCATGGTTCACTCCAAAAAGGTATTTTTTTGTGGGTTTTGAACGTTGGGGCCTGAACAGGCATTTTTAGTTTCGGTTTTTGGTTCTGGGTTTTCTTGGCTATTTAGAATAAGATTAGAAAAAACCTCTTCTTTTTAGGTACAAATATATACATGCATATTTTGGATGCATGAATGAATGATGGAATGTTTTGGGCTTTAAAGACTGATTTTGAGGTTTTTGTGATAGTATTGCTTTTTTGGATATTCAATTGAATTAGGGTTTTCTGGTTGTTAAGGTGATGTCTATTTAGGTTTTTCATACATCACGAGGAAAATATTGGCAAATTATGCTATTGATTTCCGGGAAAGTCTTGCTAAAAATCCGAGGCAGCTATTGATTTCCCCCCTTTTGTCTTAGCTATTGATATGTTAATGTCCCATGGCTATTTCTTTTCTGTCCCGTCCTCCCCCCTGACAGGTTACTGGTTTGAGGGCATTGCTATTTGATTGTGTTTTTTAACCTAATTCTGTGTGATCGTCCCAAGATTGGGGGAAACTTGATCCAGGATATATTGCAAATTTTGTTAACCATATCTGAAGTTTTGTGCTTTCTAGTTGCTACAATAGACCTTGTAAACTCTGCAACCTTGTGCTTGCAGGCTGCTAGTTATCTTTTGTGTGATCAACTTGATCAATTATGTGGATAGAGGAGCCATTGCAAGCAATGGTGTCAATGGGAGTCGTAGAACCTGCTCAAAAAGTGGTACATGCACATTCGGCAGTGGAATACAGTAAGATTTACTGGGACACTTTCATTCGAGCCCAATATAAGATTTGTTTTTGGAGGAGTATGGTAATGGGCTAGTGGCCACTATTTCCTTTATTGTTCTTAGGGGAAGAAATGCTAATTTTACATATCTGCTAATTTTCAATTTTAAATTTGCTCTCTAATAGAAACAGGTTGGACATTGTAGGTTTTCTTAAAATGTTAGCATTCCATTATTTTTTGCTTCAATAAAGAAAGTGGTTGTCCTTCCCCCCAAAGTAAAGATCCTTTAAGGTAACACATGTGTAAGCATCTTATAACTATATTTGCATTTTGTATAGAACCATTAAGGTAAAAGTATTAGTAACAGGACAAGTATGGCTAAATTTGTTCCTTGTTAACCTGCAAGATGAAAATTTTAGAGAGTGAGAAACTAGATTCTAAATTGTGTCCTTTCACGCCTGCCGTCAAGTGGCTGAGGTGTCAAACTGCAATACATTCTGCTTTATTGCTTAAATACAACGTGTTTGTTCTTACCTAACCTGGAGCTTACAGTTGATGAGATATAGCAAGCGTAGCTACTATTTTGCAGGAAAAAAATACATTCTGAATAATTCTGGTTCCTTTGTTTTCACAGGGGGGATTTTAACCTGAGCAATTTCGAAGATGGAGTTTTGTCCTCAGCTTTCATGGTTGGACTTCTCGTGGCTTGCCCAATATTTGCATCATTAGCAAAGAGGTAATGAGCTTCCAGTTCTTTCATCTTAACTTCTGATGAATTGCTATTGTTGCAAGTGAGTTTTTATAGACATAATGCTAGGGAGATGGATGGGGCAGAAAAGAAATAGCCATTAAACGTTGCTAAATTTTAAACAAAAATGTGATCAATTATAACATTTAATTGAAATGATAACCATAAAATCCATGTCCGTGAGTAAAATGCACGTAAGGATACGCTTTTGGTTCTAAAATGCTGATGATAGGTTCTGAATGGCAGTTAGGAAAAGCAATCATCATACCATGGGACATACAAGTTAGGAATGGTATCCCTATTGTTCAATGTTCATAAGCACCAATGCCTATGAGGCAACAATTATGCAATGTTTAACCTTTCTCATTTAATGAAGGTGTCTTCCCTGGTAGTTTTGTGTACAAGTCCAGAATGTTATATTTAGATTTCGTGAAAGAGTTGTATCAAGAAATATTGCAACAAAAGTTGTTTGTCAAGTTGCAAGTGCATGTTTCATTTAAGTTGGTAAATTTTGTTTTGCCAAAAATATCTTTTTTGTCAATTGAAGGATCTCCCAACAGTCATCTCCTTAGAACTAGATATGCATAAAACACACAAAAATAAGTTCCTCTAGGGCTTCAATGGGTTTGGAACTATCATTTGTGGCACCAAAGTACCAGTTTAGCCTTTTGCTGTCAAGTAGGTAGTGTGTGTAGTTCAGTTGTCTTGTTTCTTGATAAGATGTAATGGAGAAATTTCCTTGCATTTATGCAGCGCTGTTTTAATTGGCAATCACAGAAAGAATATTTGACTTCTTTTTCTCTCTATAATTTTTGGCACAGAAGTTAGATTATGATTTAATTCTCATGGATTTACTTTTTGATTGAGTCCTTATGCATGCATGAAAAATTGCAGCGTCAACCCATTTAGGCTCATTGGAGTTGGATTATCAGTATGGACAATTGCAGTAGTTGGGTGTGGTTTTTCATTTAATTTCTGGACCATTACAATTTGCCGCATGTAAGTACATTATCTATCTTGTGCTCTTCTTTGTATTGTTTCACTAAACAATTAAGCAAATTTTTTCTGTCCTTTGGTAAGGAAATAAAGGTTTTTGCATATGTCAATAATAAGCTGTTATATGATGGACACTAGTTATGATTGTTTTTCTAGGCTAGTTGGTGTCGGAGAGGCTTCATTTATAAGTCTGGCAGCCCCATTTATCGATGATAATGCCCCTGTTGCTAAGGTTTTGTTTCCTTTCATTTGATCATGCCAAATTTGTTTGATTGGTGTTTATTTTTATTTGTATTAATTTCATCTGCTGAATTGTTATCTAAAATGTCTGAGCTCGATCTGTTATACATATATGCTGGAAAACTGTGACATTGCTAGTGTTGTCATGTCTTCTAATTTGGTTAGACGCTAGCAAGAAGTTGGTACATTGTCTTGGGTCCACTTATAAAATATGTTTTAATTTTTTTTTGCCAACTCTCATTATAATTGAAATTAACTCAAAATTAAGTTCAACAAGAAGTAAATAGAATACCTTAATTTTATTATACACGAGGCTGTGAAGTCAGGTCACTTTTGGCAAAGGACATGTCAAAAGCAGTGCTTTGAGTTTTTCTTTATTTGTTTTTGCATGGGCACAAAATTATTTGTTAAATTATGAATTCTATGTTGATAGATTATTGGTTATTCAAACTTTTATTATAATGCCTTCTTAAAAAAATTATTAATGTGTGTTTTGTGGACATTAAATAATTTTTAAATTATATATGTTAAGTTTATTAGGTGCTCAGGGAGTAACTAGTGACATCTTATTAATTACATCCTAAGCTCATCTTGAAGAAAGAGACAGGCACAAAAAGGAAAGAGAAAATGAAACTCATGACCCATCAAAAGCGATTAGAATATCCCTACCTAAGATATCGACCTTGTACTTGTATCTATTTTTTTTTAAAGTGGATCGAAGGACTAGCTAATAAGATGTCACTAGTTATTTCTTCAACAGCATAAAATTTTTCATTGAGTGGTGAATTGTGATAAAACGTTTTTAGTGTTAGCTTGTTTTTCAATATTTAACAAGTACAAAATTAAAAGGAATTGAAATTAAGTTTGAGAAATTTTGATTTTGTACAAAAGGATTGAATGAATAGCACATTAGATCGATAAATCATAAATTACAAAATTGATGGCAGTAAAAGGTTTTTTATTCTTTGGTTACTTGTATTTTAGGAAAACTGTCTTTAAAAAAATTACTGCTTTAATTTCTTATCCAAATTTTTGTACTCATATTGTTTCACTAAAAATATTTTATTGAATATTTATTATTATTAATAGGTTTCATTTTACTTGTAATTGTGACATATTTATATATTTCTTTCAATATTTTATTGTATCAAATTTAAACCCAAAAGTCAAAATAAGTAGTTCAATATATTTGGATTGTAAAATAGAATTTCAATATAATTACTTGTAAGTGAAAAAGGGAAAAAATCAAAATAAATATTTTTTTTATAAGGTTTTATTAGGAAAGTTATGAATAAAAATAATTTTGGAAAATTAGAAAAAAATGAATAAAACAAAAAAAGGGCTAGCCAGGGAACCAAATCCTTGCACTTAGGCCTGGTCCCTCAGACCCAGTTTTCTCGATGTTTTTTCCATCTAAACACCTCAAAAACATTCTAACAACCTCTACGAATTCATTTTCACCCTAAACAGCTCACAAAAAACCCATAAATAAACCAGATCAAATTAAAAACATAATTATTTATCCAGCTTCCAATCTTTTCTTTCCGGACTTAACACCACCTTCAACAAATACCCTCATCAAACTGAATACATTTGACACCAAGATTATCAGATCCCATGTCCAAAATTGGTTCTCATCTCCTCCTCTCTCTCTCTCTCAACCAATGGAGCCAGGGAGTGAAACGTGATGCAAAGAAAATATAGGGATTGGAACATAAAATACTCAAAAAATATTGGGACTGGAATGAAAATAACACTTAAAACTAACGTTTAAATATCCTCTCGCAACAATGGAAGTGGGTTTTGTTTTATTGTTATGTATGGTGTATAATATATTTCTTTTTTGTGCTCTTATATTTCATCAACTTTCATCTGCGCTAACCCTGTTGTTTGTGTCAGAAAACCTTATGGCTTGGAATATTTTACATGTGTATACCAACTGGATATGCTCTTGGCTATGTATATGGTGGATTGGTAAGCTTATTATACGATTGTCAAGGTCCTTTTCGTCAAAGAAAATCTTGCTTACATATGTAGAATAATATTATAATTACTGTCTGAGAAAGGACCAGCTCTTAGTATATTTTAAAAATTTACAGCATATGCCATCTCCTTTAGAACTGTCAACACTTGTGGTTACTAAATAACATTTGTCTTTTTATTCTTAAATAGATTGGTGGTCATTTCAATTGGCGCTTCGCTTTCTATGGAGAGGCAATTTTGATGCTTCCATTTGCTGTTTTAGGTTTTGTTATGAAACCTTTGCAGTTGAAAGGTGAAAGCTTGTTACATCTTGGTTTTTTGAGCTAAAGACAATTCCAGCTGTTTCTAAACAATTACTGATACAGGTTTTGCTCCTGCTGAATCTAAAAAAGCGCTGACATCCATAGAGACTGCTGCCTTGGAAGTTCAAGGTGCTGTGTGTAATGATAATATGGAATCTCATTATTTTATAAAATCTATATGTTCTCTAATTATGAATAGATGAATAAATAAGTCAAAATTTGAAGAGAAGCCACCTCATCTGCTCACTTCCACTTGATTCCTTGAACTCTCACATGAAAATAGTGAATCTAATGAAATGCAATTGAATGAGGTTTCTGAATACTTGCTCGAGATCGACAACCATGGATTCAGAAAGGAAGAACAGAATAGATGAAAATCTGTCCAGTGATGTTCAAAAAGGAATAATAGGATGTATGGAAATTTCTAAGTTTTGTATCCCCTTAGGCATCCAAGTACAGCCGTATACTTGACTATCTAAAGTTGCATGGCAGAAGTTCGAGAGGACTGATATATCATTATTTCTTTTTGAAGGCCTTTTCTTTTGGAATTTTTTTACTACAGTCAACTTACTGTTATATGAAGTTGGCTACATCAGCAAAATGTGCCTCTGTATTCTGTTATTTAGTTTCCTATAAATAAAAGATTTTTTTTCTCGTTTTCCATTGACTGGGTTTACATGCTGAACACAGATGCGGGCGTTTCTGTTGTCAAAGGCTCAATGAAATCTTCCAAGTGAGCTTAATTGTCCTTAGCTTATGACGTGTTGTATAGATAGCATATTGTAATAGATATATTGCTTATGTTTTCGATTGAAATTTGGTTATACACCATTATGCATGTGCATGCACACTCAGAGTTGGGATATGTTGGTGATTTATTGGATTTAAATTTGTTGCAGGTCAAATTGTGCATTCATTGATTTGAAGCAATTCTCTAGATTTATGATGGACATGAAAGTGCTTTTGCTTGAGAAGGTTTATGTAGTGAATGTTTTAGGTACTCTTTCTCACACTACTTTATGTTAACCACCAACATTTCAGCTTGTCTTTTCTTTACGCAGACCACAATATCAAGGTTAAAACTAATTTCATGTGCTCTTAGCTGTCTTTTCTGGTCATATTTAGTTCAATGATTGCCTTGATAATCCAACTGTCACCTAGTTTCTGGAATTTGCTCTTTATGAGTTTTTTCCAGAACATCTGCAATTTTACCATCTCTGAAATCATGCTGCTTTGCTACATCTCTGCAAACTGATTTCCTGAACTGTACCTGACTTTTTTGTTAGGTTACATAGCATACAATTTCGTCATCGGTGCATATTCATATTGGGGGCCTAAAGCAGGTTATAACATTTATAATATGGTAAGCTCCAGATTTGATGTGGCTATGACACCAAGTATAAAAGCAATGATAGCACTTACCATTGCTTTAAATTCTTTTTTTCCTTCAATCTTGCATTACCTTCATAGTAAAGGCTTTTGAACCTAAACTATCAGAAAAAGTTGAGAGTGAGAGTTATAATCTATTCTATTTGAAATCATGGTCTTTTTGCAGAGCAATGCAGATATGATATTTGGAGGGGTTACCATAGTCTGTGGTATAGTTGGCACAATAGGAGGGGGTTATGTTCTGGATTTCATCAATTCCACAATTTCCAATGCTTTTAAGGTATGTATTCTTGCGTATAAAAGGAATTTTCTAAGATTAGAGCCTTGGGCAATTTTCTTACAACTTGAGCTGCTATGCTGAAAATTATGGAATATTCACTGTTTTGTCTTATTATAAAGAAGCTTAAACTAAATATGGTGTCACTGTATCTAAGCCCCTACAACAACTTCGTTTTATGCTTTTTTTGCTTTGAAACGAAGATATTTTGCCAAAAATTATACGTGATTTTTTGGAAATCATCTACTTTTTTTTTTAACTTCAATCATAAGTTAAAAGATTGTATGAAATGGTCCCTGAACTTAATTTGTATTACAATAAGGTTCCTGAATATTGAGAGAGGAGAGAAGGCAAGAGAGAGTAAGGTTTGGTTTCTGGATTTCTAGGATGCATTAGAATGTGTTTTAAGATTCAAAATAGGTTCTTACATGTATTTAGGATGATTCTAAAGTGCTTTTATCCGGCTAAAAAATGGATGTTGGAGGTTGGAGTTTTAGTGGTGGCTGGCACATGACGCGTCACTTGCAAACAACGTAGTGTCTGGATTTTTTATTTGAAATTTTTTTAAAGATAACAAAGCTTGGGCCTGCTATGCACTTGGCCCACCTTTGTTCTTTTTTTTCTTTCATTTCCTTTTATTTTCTTCAATATTTATTTTTCTATTATTTGCTCGATATCAATTCTCACTAAATAATTTTTGTTTTTTTTTTCATACAACCTCATGAAAAAAATAATGATTATTTTACATGAATTTGATGTTTTTATTATTATTTGTTCAAAATTAGTATAACAAATAATCATTGTTGTAAAAAATAATTATTCTTCATGCAACTTTATAAAATACTAATGATTAATTGTTAAATTTTTTTGACGATAATAGAAGTTATATAATTGATAATTAATAAATTTAAGATCATATAACAAATGTTTTATTCTTCGAAAAAAAATTAGCACTGACCATAGATTAACATTTAGAAAAAGAAATAAATAATAAGGATTTTATATTTTTTTTTACTTTTCTTTTTTTATTATTTATTATTTTCTCAAAATGTTCCACAAATAGTTAATGATTATTTTTGTACTTTTCATACAACCTCACAAAAAAATATTATTATTTCAAAATTAGTATAAAAATATTCATTATTATAAAAACAAATAATGATTCTTCATGCAACCTCATAAAAAAATGATTAAATACCAATTTTTTTACAATACTTATTATCGTTATAATTGATAATTGATTAATCTAAGATGCATATTTTAAAAAAAATCAATGATAATTAACACTAAATATAACATCAATCTTTTTAAAAAAAATATATATATCAGCATTAATTGTAGATTAACACATAGAGGAAGAACAAGTCTAAGTAATAAAGATTTGATAATTTATAATTTATCATCTTTTAGTTTATATTATATTTGGCTAATTATGCATCACTTCAAAATTGATAATGATTCTTTGATATATTTTTTTAAAAAAATTGATATTCTGAATTTTGTTGATGCATAATTAAAAAAAAAAAAAAGTTACTATCAAGGAGAGAATAATGGGATTTTCGTAATCAATGGTTATGGACTCAATGATTAAGATTAACCACCCTTTCAACATAGATTGTTCAAGCAACATTTCTTGTCAATTCTTGTCTTTTTCTGATTATTGATTCATTTAATTAGGTTTTATCAGGTGATATAGATAATTGATTGCATGTTTTTTTTTTTCATTTATTAAAATAAATATATTTGTAATGTATATTTAAACTCAAAAATAAAAACATGTTATATTAAATATTACAAAATACATATTCAATTAAAAATATTCCACAATTAATGTTAATTTATTTTAATTTCATTGACTTAAATTTTTAAATTAATTAAAATATTAAATAGATTTTATAAACTTGCACGCGGCAACACATGGGTACTAATAGTCCGTTTGGGAATGCGATTTTTTTTTTTTGCTAAAATTTTTTTATATATATTTTCAGATCGTTTTAATATACTGATCTCAAAAATGATTTTTAAAAAATAAAAAAAATATCATTTTGATGCATTTTTAAGCGAAAAGCACTTTGAACCGCAACCGTTGCCACAATTCCAAACAGGCCAAGCTAGTTTAATTGCTAAATGGTGTTCTACATCTCTTCAGTTTTTCTTTATATCTTTTCTAGCAAACTCCTTTTCTCACCTTATCCCTCTTGTTTATCTAGTATTTTCAATATACATAATTTTAATTGGATGGTCATAAATGATATTCAGGAGAACAAATATGTCAGTATTTTATAGCTGATTGAAGCGGTAGCATAAGCTTGCTCCTCAATCTCAAATTTAAATTCTTCTCATGGGTCCACTGAACAGCTTGCTTTACTTGTGAGGCTGTCTCTGACCTTTAGGAGATGGTTGAGGTTGGATTGTAGTCCTTAGAGTTAGCTTATGAATTTGCTAGACTGGTCAGCTGAGCTGTCATCTGGCTTACTGTATGGCTTGAACAGTTCTAACTAGTAAGCCAAGATTTTTGGTTTCAGAAACATACTCTTTTACAGGAACTTGTTTAGCTTTAATTTGACTTTACCATGATAATTTCTGCTATTTCAAATACCTCACAAGAAGGGTGACTGTATCGAAAGGTTAGGTTCAATGGCTTTTTGCATAAAATGATACAGCGTTTCTAATTTGGTATATTGAGTTGCAGAATTTTCTAAATGGCTTTGGGCTATTTGAATATTCCCTTGAATTAGCTTTTGTCTCTAAAATTGTTGAACTCGTTGCAGCTTCTTTCAGCAGTTACATTTGTTGGGGCAATATTTTGCTTCAGTGCCTTCTGTTTTAAGAACATGTATGCCTTCCTTGCTTTTTTCGCTATTGGTGAACTACTTGTCTTTGCAACTCAGGTATTAAAATTTGCTATTAGCATCTGTTACACTTTTAGCATTTATAGAGCACCTTTTTTTTTCTCTCTACTAAATATTTGTGTTTATTTTCAGGCTCCTGTAAATTATGTATGTCTTCATTGTGTTAAACCAAGTTTGAGACCAATATCTATGGCTATGTCCACCGTTGCAATTCACATCTTTGGAGATGTGCCTTCCTCACCACTTGTTGGTGTTCTCCAGGTTTGCCTTCATAGCTTTCATAGCATGCCTTAGCTGAACTTTTGTTTTTTGTTCAGAAAAAAAAATAAAACACCTGTTTTTTCTTCAAAAATGAGGCATGAATCTTAAAGAAAAAGGGAGGCATAATCTTATTTCTTTCCTGTGCATATTTTCAAAGTACAGAATAATTCAATAACAGAAGAATGGCAATGAAGATAACATAAGTGAATAGAATTATGTATCATCTGCAGCATTCTGAATATGTTTGGCAGAATGTCATGCAGACCTATAAAGGTCACAGATGGATTTTGTGTGGAGTGGGTCTTCCTTCATAAATTGGATCTATGAGGCTGTTTTATTTTGGAACTAAACAGAGAGAGAGAGAGAGAGAGAGTTCTTTTGAATTTTTAGGTTATCCAACTATCACGGTATCACCTGATGATCACAGTATATGTCTTCCCCACTTCAAATGATAAAGTTTACCCATCCACATTTTTAAGATTAGATTGATATTTTTCTCTTATGCGTGCATAGGCAATTATTCAAGTTCCTCTACTGTGGATATATGTTTCAGGATCATATTGACAACTGGAGGAAGACTGCTCTTATTCTGACGTCCATTTTGTTTCCAGCAGCTGTGATATGGTTTATAGGTAATTTTTCGTAGTTATTCCTCAGTTGTATAGCATAATTATATTTGATTCATCATTTGCCCTACGGCAGGTATATTTCTACACGGTGTGGATAGATTTGATGAAGAAAGTGAGCATCCTCAAGTGACTACAGCTGACAGGTCTAACACAATGCCTTTGCTTGATGGGAAGGCAGCAGGAGCAGCAGAAACTTTGGCAGAACCATAAAGTTTTCACCGAAAATGTATATAGCATTCGTTTGTTTTCTGCACAATTCTAGGGCATGTCCACTCGCAAGCCCAAGTTTTTCTGGTGTATAAAATCTTCCTACAGCGGATTGGAATTCATTAT
>Ga0325411_1008350_pt1 | contig 11218 bp, 8 predicted proteins | sample PopdelMetagenome_13_FD_206181 | JGI IMG/M metagenome (GOLD analysis project Ga0325411, IMG submission 206181) | Populus deltoides microbial communities from Bellville, Georgia, United States - Xylem-PdIQD-R4 | ecosystem: Host-associated > Plants > Phyllosphere > Stem > Wood/Secondary xylem...
TTTTTTTAATATATTTCTTAATAAAATACATTTTAAACTACAATAATTATCCTCCTCTAAAATATCATCCTTGTCACACTCTAGAATATCAATCAAACATTTAACAAACACAAATATCATATAAATTGATCTTCATCTAATCCTATCTAGGGGTGATTTAGATTTGATATTTTCCAAGTTACTATTTGCCGTCTAAATGGAGACAAATGTGGGAAAACAGCTCTGGTAATTTGTGCAGGAATCAAGATGGCTCTGACCATGTATTTCTATAATTGGCAATAAAGTAATGGTAGTAATAAAAAAATGAACTAGCCCGCAAGCAGAGGAGATGCATTGAGTGTACTAGGACGTGATAGGAAGAAGGTTCAAAGAGTTGAGCGCGTGACGAACCAGATTCGTAGACGCAGTCATTATTCTGCTTAGGTACCCTAGAGATGTCCAAAAGCCACGTCATTTCCCAATGGCTCAATGAACCTAGACCGCGAAAGATTCCATTAAACAATACCCTAATCGCCGCCGCCGCCGCCACTCGATCAGATCTGAGGTCAGCATCCAACGCTGCTAGCATAGTTACTGCCTCCCTGCCACTATCTCGTCACATCAAATCTCTTTTTTTACCACCATTATTCTACTACGTACTTTTTGTTTTTTTACAATGTCAATTTCTGTTTTTTTATAAATAAAAATATTATATCTATATTTTTAAAATATCATTTAAAAATAAAAATAAACTAAAAAATATTTTAAAAAATCACATAACGTTATAATACCAAATTATATAATATACTAATGAAGTTTAATGTCCCTTTTACTGAACTAAAAAAAGCTTAGTATTTCTTTTATTATTTATCTAAACACAAATTATTATGAATTAAAATAATATAATAACAAAATTATTCTTGAAAAAAATTGTTGAATATATAATTGGGATAAAATTATCTTTTTCCTAAATACATTTCAAGAACAAATTAAATGCAACCAACCTGCTGTCGCTGTCATAATTAGTGCAGCAACAACCATCTTATCAACATCATCGCTCCATCTCCATCACTTCTTTATCATTGCCACTTCACCACCATTACACCACCACTACTTGTTGTCATTATGACTACAATACACAGTGGAGGATATGTTCATATAAAACATTTCACGGGAGGAGATTTAACTTTTACATTTTTTTTTCTTTTGTAAACCCCCGTCACGTAAAATAAACCATCTGGCGCATGATCTACAAAAATCAACATCAAACCTGAGAAATTCAGTGAAATTGATTAGATTTTAAATTTAAATTTTATAAATTTTAAGGTTGATAGTTTATATTGTTATTAATTTTAAGACCTATAAAATTACTTGAGGTATGCACAAGCTGAATCGGACATCCATGTTAATTAAAAAAATCAATATCAAATAAAATATATAATTCAATTAGTTAAGTTATAAATTTATTATTTAAAAATTATCAGTTTGAATCTTATAAATTTTAAAATTATTAAATATTTAATTAATTACTAACTTAAAAATTATATAAATATTCAAGATTTAATCATGAAAAAAAAATCAGCAACGTTTTCAGATTTGAAGATGAGAATAAATAGAGTCATTACCCACTTGCGTCGTCTACTTGGGTCCGTACAGGCTTGGTAGGGGGGAAAACAAAAACTCGAGTAAAATAATTTTGGGACCACAACGGTGTCTACACCGACTTCCTCAAGCCTCAGCCGTTGATATAAATGGGACCACAGATCCATGGCACACTGAAAGGCTGGCAGTGTTTGTTTTTTTAAGTGCAATCATGTTTTCAAAGATTTTATTTAAAAAAAAATATATGATAATATATATATATATATATATATATATATATATCATGAAGGTAATACGCGGGCTATATTTTAGCCACCTTTGCTGACGCGGCAACGATACCTTGTCAAACGAAAGAGAGAGATTATCGACCAAGAATAATACAAACCAAATCTGCAAGTAGCCCATGATATCATCAAATGGAGAATTTAGACAGCAACAAATAAAGAATATATATTCTCCGACCATTTTTAGCTTGATAAAGAAATTAAGGGATTGACAAGACGGTAATCACAACCTCTTGTCAAGGATTCAAGTAGATAAGGCTTTATGGAATTCACTGAAATATTTTTTACAAGAGAACCACGACCGTGGTGACAGTAAATAAATTTACCTATAAACGAAATGGTATGTGGTTTTAACTGTGCACGATTTCCTGTTTATCTTCTTCTCATATTTTACAGTAGATTATGATGACGTAATTTTTGAAATTTCTGTCAAACATTCATTTAAGTCCCCTGTCTTTTTAACTCTTAGGTGATTGATCCTTGAATTTTGAAAAATTTATTCAACCTGTAACGGCTAACGAAATAGTAGCATTCAAAGCTTCACACCTTGCTAATAAGAGAACCTCATTTTTCATACAGAGGTCTACAAACATGTCGTTCGTTCACATAATGACCAGTCCAAGAATACGGTACATAATGACCAGTCCAAGAATACGGTGGGCCGACTGGCTATATCATTACAAATCTTTCATTCTCAAACAGGGAATCCGGCAGTAAACTGCAGTACTAGACTTATCTATTGTCTCCCGTCTAAGCTCTTCAAAGTTTCCCGATTTGAAAAACATTTGTGCCAAACTGCTAATGGGATAGACTAATTTACTAAAGATCTTGCATACAACTCTGTCAGCAATTACTTTCTCCATTAGGCTTAGCTTGCATGGATCATGTTGGAAGATGAAGCAAAATACAGACCAAAGCATGGCAATGAAGAGATCATATTCACCTACAACCATATATGGCTACGAGCGTGACCGTGCATGCTCAGGTTTGTGGGTGTATTCATAATCAAGATGAACAAAGGCACGCTCAATCTCTGGCAGTAGCTCGAGCTTCTCTTGCAAAGATTCCCCAATGTCGTGAGCCTCCTGCAAGGGCATGCTCGAAGGCAGGACAATGTCAACCTCGACAAAATAGTGAGACCCAAAGGTGTAAGCCCTAACTGTATCAATGTGTCTAATGGCCTTGTGATGGTTCCAGCAAAGGTATGTTAGTTTTTGTAGATAATCTGGTGTAGCTGATTTTCCAACAAGAGAATTCACATTCTCCAACACGGTCATTGACCATGTGCGAATGGTGTACAAGGCCAGCTGCACCAATATCAAACACATTTTTTTAGCACGTGCAGATGCAGTAAGTAAAAGCAGAGGTTTTCATTAAGCTTATTTGATTCCCTAAAACAAGGCTAGCAAATGAAAGATTCAAATCTGCATCTATGAGCTCTAAATCTCGACGTGGTCGGTTTCACCTTATGGAGAAGCATAATCATGACATTTTGCGTGCCCTATTGCTTAAGAGGTCCCAAAAGGGGTGGATTAATATAAACATCAGAGAGCAGGATAGTTGCACTCATCTATAATCTTGTCCTCATTTGTAACAGTTTAGGATCTCAAGAGTCCAACAGATAGCTATATGTAAGTGATAGATTCAGATGCGTTTGCCAAAGAAATCAAGACTCAGTTTGCAATGCAAGCACCAGAACGACTGTAGATGGATTTAACCATTCTAGATAACTACTATGTAAACTACTAGTGCTGAATTCAAATAGAATAGAGCTACCCTGGTGCCAAAGAAGAGCAGAGAAAAGTAAGAACAGGCAGGGGAGGGAGGGAGTGCAATCACTTACAACTATAGCACCAACAGGATCCATCCAGTCCTCCAAGTAATTAGCAAGTAGTGCCGCAACAAGGCCAATGGTATTTGTAATAACATCAAAAAAATGATCCTGGGCATAAGCTTTGACAATCTCATCAGTAAAGGAGCGACAATAAATCATCAGCACAAGTTTCACCAAGGTCACTGATAGCATAATGCCCACAATCCAGCGCTCTTGCTCCTTGGTCAGATCAAAGTCACTCTCCTGGAAGAGCATTACAAGAAATGTGAGATGCGGTCACACATCATCCTTTCAAGTACACCTAGTAGTCCCTGCCGTCTCAAGAAATAATAAGGTGTTTGTTGATTGAAAACATTGAAAATTGTGAATTTCCAAAAATGAAATCCACTTACATCAGACAGCAATGCGCGCACTGATTCCAATATAATCTGCAATCCTAAAGTTGCCATGACAGAGGCAAAAACAAGAATCCCCTGCATATGATTCACAAGTTTGGGAAATCTATTATTTCATTAGACAGACTTCCATATTCATAAGCAGAAAAGAGAAATATGCCCACTGTTATTCAGGCATATAGCAATAATGAAACAGAAAAGGAAGAAAAAACTTAGCAATGAAACTGCATCAAGATCATGATGAAGTTTATTGCACTCGTACTGGAAAATTTGACCGGAAATTGAAAGCATAATTGATAGAGGACTGACCAAAGGCTGCATGCGTTTCTTTCCAATGGGATACTTATAAGGGTTTGGTGTTTGCATAGAGAATGCAGTAAACCATAGGATAAAGCCAGACAAAAGATCAAGAAGAGAGTCCAAAGTGGACGCAATGATGGCTAATGAACCACTTTTGATGGATGCATAAGCCTTAGCTACAAAAAGAACCATATTTGCAAAATTTGATATTCTAATTGCAAAGGTCTCACTTCTAGCCAAAATTTCCTTCTCTTCCTGCAACAACAGCAACGGCAAAAATTTCAGCTTAAACCATTAGTCATGCACTGAAACAAAGGGAATGAAGCCACTTAGCCACACAAACCTTTGACATTCCAGGAATAAATCCACGCTCTGCCAAAGCATCCATTTCATTAAAGCCCTCGAGCATTTCCACCTGCTGCTGATAGTACTCAGCTATGTTATCTTCAGGACCTAAAGCCACCAAGCAAAATGGTCGAGACATGACTCATATACCATTATCCATAGCAATAATTTTTCCTTACATGAAAGGTACTAACATTAGCTGCAAAGAGACGACTATTCAAGCCAAGTCATGAAAGGAAGGGCTTTGCCAAAACTCTTGAATCATAGACTCTAGTTCATGACATTATCAAAACTAACCTGCGACTAAAACCCCTGCCAATAAATCATGATTAGTTCTTCATTAATTCAATCCACCATATCTAATCATTTTTTTAATCAATTATAGTGTTAAACATCCTATAAATGGAAAAGGAATATCGTCATATGCACGTATAAAAAATAAAAAAACACACCCCAATTCGTTTTTTTTTTTTTTCAAACTCCGATTATACACGCCCACACACTTGAAAGGGTGGGAGATAAACATGTAAGCTAAAGATTTGGCAATATCAAATCTAACTCACCTACATTAGTGCTTAAAGACTTTAAGTTGTCATATTTTCCCATTAAAACCTCATGCTTAATTAAACACTTTAAGTCACGTATATAAAATCCTACCAGTCAAACACCAACCCATCGGATCTGTCTTTCATACCAACCTCTGCTGTAATTTACACAGCTAGAGCCAAACACTCACGGTACCATCTTAACAACCCAGAAACGTTCAAAAAAGGATCAAACACATTTTTTTGTGACCCGATAAAAAAACCCAGATGCGCCAAACTTGAAAAAAATCAGTACTTTGACACCAAACAAGGAAAAAACAAAAAGAAAATCTGACCGAATATTGCCATTTAAGACCAAAAAAGAAAAACATTTTCATAGCGATTAAGCAAAACAAGCATGACAGTTTATTGTTACTTTAATAACCCTAATTACTACAGAAAAAATAAGTATTTTTTTTTAAATACCTAAAACTCCATAACAATCATGAATTCCGCGAGGAGGCTTTTTCTCTTTGCGTTCGGGTGATAACTGATACCCGTCGAAGTTTAACTGCCACGACCCGTCGCCTTTGTTGTTTGGAGACAGCAGTGAAAGCTCCTCCTCGTTCTCGTTGTTCACCGGTTCCACCATTTTCGGGTTGATTTTCTGGTGAAGGTGATTTGTAGCCTGGGTGGTGTCTGTGTGCTCTTTACAAGTGGGTTGTATTTAGCAAGTATTGGATATGTTACCCGTGCTTCTCCCTTTATATAGAAAAAAGTGATAGATTAAAAAAAAAAAGAGTTTTAGGTTAACAGAAAAAGTTTGAAGTTATTGATTTAAGTGATAATTTAAATAATTTAAAAATACAATAATTAATAAATTGAATAAAAATAACTACACATGGGTTTTATGTGTTGATCTTTTAACTTGACATCAATGTTTTATTAATATTATGTTGGCTTCATGTCACAGGGGTGTTGAGAGATCATATCCATGCTTTGTAATATTAATGAGGTAAATAAAAGTTACACTTATATATCCTGATAGTTCAATATTTGCCGCACTAAATTCAAAACCTTTTAAAATAGGCTAACTCTTGATGATGCCTTAAAAAAGAACGAGGTCGCTCAGGCAAGTGCAATAACTAAATCTAGCTGTGACATTGTTAAGTTAGACTCGTCTAATAAACGAAATAAATATAGATAGATGTGCAAGTCATGTTTATATATCATAGGATTTCAACTACTTCAATGTTGTGTTATTTAAACATTTTAGATTCATTTTGCATGTATAAATGTTTTTTTATTTGCATTAATAGGTCTACTCGTGATTATAAATTGCGATAATTTATTGAGTTTAGTTATTGCAATATTTTGCAGAATTTTTTAAGCGGGATAAAATTTTAGATATAATTCCTATATAAAGAAAAACTTGTCCAGATTTTGTTAAGATTATGAAATTTTCAACTCCATAGAAATAATTAATTGAATTAAATATTAGATTAACAAAGTAAATAATAAATCTAAAAAATATTTTTTTTTGTTATATTTAGACAAGGCAATAGTCTCCCTACAAATTATTTAACTCAACTAGTCAGCTTATTGATTCAACTGTATAAACTAGTCCACCAATCCATATAAAAACTATGATTTTATAAACTTTTTTTTCAAGTATACTTGGCAAGTTAAGATGTACATCTTCATCTAAGATACAGATTAAAAAACAAACTCTAGTTAATATCTCAAGATTTTACCATTCACACGATAACTTAGCTTTGTATTTATATGTTACCTAGTTAGCTGGTTTAACTGACTATTATGAAACAATTGACTGGATAGCCATGAAATTTAATTGGTGTTACCTTTATGAATTTAGACAACAAAAAATATGCTATTTTACCAAGATTTATTATAATTTATAATCGCAGTATTTAAATAGACATTATATTTATAAACCATAATATTAATTAAATTTTGTTGTTTTGAAACTCAACATAAAAAAAAATAGTGCTATTTCATCAAAAACAAATTGCTCTTATATTAATTCATTATTTTTAAAAAACTTTATGCTAATTGAACAATTTATTCAAAGTATTATATCCTTTAGAAAAATTATGTTGTTTACGTAAGGGTCCATTATTGGTCTTGTAGGCAAGACACGTGCTAGGTGGAGTGAAGGAGCAGGATGTCGTGCAGAGGTCTCTGAATGAATCAAGAGTGTGTCCTTGACCAATGATGATTTCCTCCCGGAAGCTTGTTGCGTTGCTGGGTCCGAGTTTGATATTTTGGATCGGGTGTTGGATTTTTTATCTTGGCCCTTTTGAATTCTAGGGTCGTCCAAGGAGCACGTGGGTGTGATTACTATTTTTGTTTCTGTTTTTATATATTTTTTTAAAATTATTTTTAAAAATATATATTAAATAATTTTTTTAGTGTTTTTTTTAATGATTTTGATATTTTTATGCTAAAACAAAAAAAAATATCTTCATATATTTTATAATTAAAAACTATTTTAAAAATCAACTTTCATTACAATCTCAAATATCTCCTTTTAACACCACCCTTGTCTCTGTCATTATGACTTAAAAATAAAGAGACCGTTTGGTATTGTGTTTGTAACTGAATTTCATTAAATTTTGAAATTTTTTTTGTTAAAATTGAGTGCGGTTTGTACTTTTTGAATCGTTTTGATGTGCTGATGTCAAAAATGATTTTTAAAAAATAAAAAAATATTATTGGTATATATTTCGATATGAAAAGCTATTTGAAAAGCAACCGCTACCACACTACCAAATACACTCGAAAACTTTGATTTCGATTGCAAAATATCAAGAAGCATGATATGATGATGAAAATAAAAAAGATAAGGAAATCTTTGCTGTTGCAAGTCGCAATTCTTGTGGCAATTTGAAATAAAAGGATTCCTTTCCTTTTTTCAAAAAGCAACGCGTGCTGGTTCAATTTTATCCATGAACTTTTTAATAAACTATATTTTATAGACCTTGACTTTTCAGTTTTCCGGGGATTGGCATGCTGTCTTGTTTTCGGATTTCCAAGATTGGATTTATGAAAGGGAGGGAGAGAGAGAGAGAGAGAGAGAGAGAGAGAGAGAGAGAGAGAGAGTTGATGCAATATTCTATTCCGATCAGAGAAAAAAAAAGCAACGTCGAGAGACAAGGAAATCACAACTCACCCTCTTTTCGAGACACTAAAGAAATCGAGGGGGGGTCCACACCACGAGAAGGGGGGGGTTTCGGTTTTTTATTTCATTTGAAATTATATTTCGATGGGTTTTTAAAAATATTTAATTAATATTACTTTACTGTTCTTTTATAGTTTTGGTTTGTGCATGTCAAAAAAAAATAAAATTCTTTTAATATATTTTAAAATAAAAAATATTTTAAAAAACACTTTTCTAACACAATATTAAAAAACACACTACCAACACAATATTACGTGTTTGATAATCTTTTTTCCCTCTCTTAATACACGTTTATGTCTTTATAGCTAAAACACTTAAAAAAAATACTTAACCTATAATATCATTTAAAATTAAATAGATGGTGTTTGTAAGTGTAATAGCAGTTATTTTTTAAAATATTTTTTATTTAAAAATACATTAAAATAATATTTTTTTAAATTTATTTATGATATCAATACATAAAAATAATAAAAAATATAAAAAAATAATTTTAACCACATTTTTATATGAACACACTTTCGAACATAGTCGTAATAATACTCGGTTCATACTCTCTGCACCAAAATTTATGAGATAGACCGAGAAAACTAAATACTCGAGACTTCGGAAATAAATTGAAAATACTAGCCATTTCATTACTAACATTAGCAGATGTATTAAAAAAGGGTGGTGGTCAAATGTGTTGAAACCATTCATCATCTCACATTTCACCACGTGCAACACTATTCCCTGTACAAACTTCCTTCTCGGCCCCACAAATTTTAGAATTATTTCAATTTGATCATCCAATTTAGTTTCTTTTAATTTGGTCATTGAAAGTTCTGTTGTTTCTTGTCTTGTGTTTTTTCATTGTCTCCAATTTGCATGTAATTGCGTGTTCAAGTGTTGGGTATTGCTTCAAGGTTAAACGACATCAGTTTTACGCTAGATAAATTTCAGTAACGGTAAAAAACTAAATTAGAAGAACATGGTCTTAAATTAACAGATCGTGAGAAAAAGATTTCTTATGAGTATATTAATTCAGATAGTTTAAAATTTAAAATTCAATGTGAAATTAAGAAGCTGCATCTTTTAAAAATCATCCTGAAAAAAATAAATTTAATCAACGTGCAGATGCTTGTCAAGCCTGATTTTTTAATAAAAAATTTAATTAATCTGCAAGATGTTATTAGACCTGAATTTTAAGAGTGTTTGATTATGTGGTAGTGATTGTATTGAAAAGTAATTTTACTTGAAAATATATTAAAATAATATTTTTAAAAAATTATTTTTAATTTTAGTATACCGATAGAAAATATTTTAAAAATATTAATTTAAAGTAAAAAAATAAAAAAATACATTTAAAACATAAAAATAAACAGAGATTTAATAAAAACATAATGAAAAGCTAGAAAATGCGGACAAGAGGGCCCAGGAACACCTTTTTGAAGACGAGTTTAAAATTTTTCGTGGGCAGTATATATGTGAAGATATGACAAGATTTATCTGTGATTTCTTTACGCATTGTCATGCATAGTCTGCATTCAGTTCCAATTTGGTGTCTTTTCTTTTCCCTCGAACTGTATCAAGAAACATCATATGAACAGTGAGAGTTGTTTGAAAAATGTAATTTTTTTTATTTTTTAAAAAATATTTTTGATATTAATACTTCAAAATATTTGAAAATACTAAAAAAAATATTAATTTAAAGAAAAAAATAAAAAAAAATTATTTTTTTTAAAATATTTTTAAAACACAAAAAAAAATAAATAGAATCTGAATCAATAATCAACCATAATACCTGCCTTTCAAATTATAACAATCAGTGACGTGAAATGATTGCTGGAGATGCGTGATTGGGCTGGTACTTGTTAGCATCGAGGACCTGGTTATATAATTCTTCGACTGCGACCCAAACCTGGGAGGCCTGGTTCGTCGCGCAGAGAATTATGCGGCATTGAAGGCCGAAGCCCATCCCACGATTCAGGTTGATCCAACGAGATCACTGGGTTAGAATGGTTTTTTCATGCGGTAATAATTAATTTTTAAAGTAGCTTTTTATTTAAAATAGTATTTTTAAAAAATCATTTTTAATATTAGTAAATTAAAATAATTAAAATTTTAAAAAACACTATTTAGAATGTAATTCAGACTTCTTCTAAATTCTATGCGCGCGCGCGCGCGTGTATATATATATATATATAAAAGAAATTTTGGGGAGTTAATTGTGAGCAGAAACAGATTTGGTTGGTTGGTTTCCAGTTTTAATAAAATAACTTATAGGTTATTGTAATTTTGTAGTGTTCTGGATTGTTTTTCTTGTTTGCTGGCTACGATTAAACCAGAAAGTTAATTTCATTCGAAATCATGTCATGATTGCACCCCTACCCCTACCCCTACTCCTACTCCTACTCCTGCTGGAGATCATTTGTTTTTCCCCAGTTAAAACACTCGTTCTTCGCAACCATCCAAGGCAAAATAAGGGACATGGCTATTGCAATTATAAAAATGAAATCTTGACCCCTTTTATTTTTTTGTGAAAATCTCTGCGCTTGTTTTTATATTAAAAATCCCAGCACTCTAAAATCTAAATCATCCTGTATATCATTTTTAGTGTGTTACTAGTTTACTAGGTTGTGCTGTGCTATGTCTTGAATAATCGGAATTTATGGAATATAAATAAATGTAAAAAATATATATTTAATTTATATGATATTATTATTAAACTCAACTCAGCAAATTAACATTTAAATTTTCTTACTCAACTTTTTATT
>Ga0325411_1008356_pt1 | contig 11214 bp, 10 predicted proteins | sample PopdelMetagenome_13_FD_206181 | JGI IMG/M metagenome (GOLD analysis project Ga0325411, IMG submission 206181) | Populus deltoides microbial communities from Bellville, Georgia, United States - Xylem-PdIQD-R4 | ecosystem: Host-associated > Plants > Phyllosphere > Stem > Wood/Secondary xylem...
AAAAAAAAAAAAAGAGGGAATACACTGAACCTCTTCAACATAGACAAACAGTACAAGGAAAGAATTATTGGATTCCTGATTAGCAACTTTGTAACTTTCTGGGCTGCTAATGAAACAGTGCAAACTGCAAAGGAGACAGAAGGAAGCGTTTCATACAGCATTCCCTTGTAAATCATCAGAGCAAGCAGAGATTATTCTCTTTCTAAGATATCCTCCCCAATTATTTGTCTTTACTTTTTCTTTTCTCTTCCAACATCTCTCCCATGTGTGTGCTTTTGTAGCAGTCACGAAATGCCATTTTCACTGCTATCACGCCCCCACATACATAAAGCTTCAAGTGTCACGCCTCAATCATGACAAGCACCTCCACCACCATCACGGCCTTCATTTTTCATCATTTCCTCTCTTCACCTTGGCTTCCATTTCTCAAATCTTTTTTAATTTTACTTGTTGTGTAAAAAAATGGTGGATCGAACAACAATAACAACACCCTGTTCATATGCAAGTCAACGTTCCTATTTATTCATAACTTGGAATCCAACTGCGTGTATTAATTTTCTCACTTGTATCGTCTTATAACAGAAAGTTGCCGAAATGTAGCAAATCACCCTTCTTTTTTCTCTTCTTTCTTTAATTTCCGGTGACTTTCTTCTTCTTTTTTCTCTCAAAAACTCATGGAATTAAGTGTTAAACAATTGGAACTTAGAATCAAAACATTCTTTATAAAACCAAAAATTCATAAACTAAATCTTTATCGGCCAAAATGAAGTTATTTTTGTGATAGAATTAATAAAAAGGACCCTATTGGGATTTTTTTTATTTTTAATTTGGTCTTTTTTTCTTTAAACCTTTTTTATACTATAAATTTAAATTGGCCTCTAATTCAATTTTTAAAATTTATCAAAAAAACATTGAATTTAAGAATATGCAAAGAAAAAAAATCTCAGCGCATAAAATATTACTAATTTAACCTGCAATGATAAAATTAAAAAGAAATAAAATTTAATATATAAAAAAAAAAAAAACTGACCATAATGAATTCAGGCAAGTGTAAAGCAATGAAAAGTAAAAACCGATGTTCTTTTAGTTGTATTGTGTACTGCTCATTTTGAATTTTGGAGTGGTCTTTTGCTTCCCCTGAGTTATTTTTTTATATATAAAATCCATAACCAGCTACTGTTTTAGGTCAGGTTTTAACAGCCTCAACACTCTCCAGAAACCAAGACCTGTAGTTCTAGTTAACAGTGCCCTTTCACAGCAATAACAAATATATAAGTAAGAAAGCAAAAATTCAAAATTAAAGAAAAAGTGAATCCAGAAAACAAAAGGCAGAGAAAAAGATAATGATAAAAGGAATACAGGCATGCTGCGAGAGGCATTGTTCTTAAAAAAGAGTCTAGACAGCTTCCTCTTCATGGTCAAGATAGGTAGCATGTGAAAGATCCTTTATCCACTCAAACGTTCGATGACGTGACATAGCTTGCTTTCCCTCCTGCTGCTTTTGCACCATTCTTTTCTTCATCTTCAACTCTTGCAGCTTCTCCTCTAGCTCCATGGACCCTCTTTCACCTTTATCATTATTGCCATTTCCTGCGCTATGACTCCTACTGTTACTGCTTTTCACGACAACAATATTATTGTTCAATGGAACTGGTTTCACTGTACTAACTGAACAGCTACATCCACTTAACAACCCTCCTCTTTTCTCCAACAAACTCCGTTTTCCCATCTTCTTCCCACTATCATTGCTATTATGTCTACTCACGTTCTTGATCTTCCGACTGCTTTTACTGTTGCCATTGCTAACGTTAATTTTGCTACACTTGTTGATGCTTGAATTGCTGCTACTAGAGCTACTATTCCTACTAACATAATTACGAACCTTGAGGTCTTGAAATTCAATCTCTGGTGTACGGACCAAACCCAGTCTAAAAAAGTCCCAAACCGAAGAATTTCTCGGTTTGCTACTAGCTGCATTCCCCAGCGAGGCACTGGAAAGTCTAATTTGAGGCTTTGGACTTGGATGTGTAAGGAACTGGTTTTGAATTATTGGCTTTATCATTCTTGTGCTGGCAATAGCAGAGCTTGTGCTGCTGCTGCTTGATGAGTAATGACTTCTGCTACTACTGCTTCTGCTACTGAAACTTGTTAAACCACCAAGTGAATTGTGGTCCATGGACTCTGACCTTGATAGGCAGTGGCATGGGTTCAAGCTGGTATCATTCTTGAACTTGTTAACACCACTTTCTGAGCTAACTGAGAGACGAAGAGGGAGAATTTGGCCTTGAAAGAATATATCATCAGCTGCACACATGTCTGATTTGTTAGAAAGAGAGCCATCACCACCCCTGAAAGGACCAAAGTCGAAATCTTCTTGATTTGTTTCGGTTTCTTTATGAGCTTCTTGATCCCTGATTGACTGGTTGTTCTCTCCTTTCACCATATTGACCGGTAAATCACACAGTGACAATGATTCTTCCTCTTCCTGATCTTGATCTTCTTCGTCATGAGCACTACGGTCTGGATGTTCCCATTTCTCTTCTAAGGAACTTGTTGCCATTTCTACAAGGTAAAACTAACTAAATGTTTGGGTTCAGATACTGTCGGGGTCCTCCTGTGAAGTCATAAAAGGATAAAGAGATTAAGAATTATATATTCACAGAGAAGAAGTTATTTAAATATGAGAAAGAAACATAGATTTTGAATAAGGTTGCATAAGAAAGAGGCAGGGACAAGTGGAATATAAAGAAGTAAAAGCTAGCGTTCAAGAAATGAATAGGGAAATGGACAAGTCAGTGAGAGCGCTGCAGGCTACCCAAATAATCTGTTTTTCCATAGCCATATGGGACCCAAACACAAAGTGTAGCTACTTATAGCCGGCCATTACCTGTGTTAGGATGTCTGATCTCTCGTTTTTAGAATATTATAGGATGGTGGTGGTGCTCATGTGGGGCTAGGGACAGTTCTGGCATGAGATATTTTGTATGGGGACTTTGTGTTTTCTTTTACAATATTGGAAATTTAACTCAGTTCAGTGTCACAATGTGTTGGACAGCTTTGTTCGACACTGGAGGTTAATAGAAGATTCATTTTATGCATCGAAAACTGCTTGGTTTTATTTGTTAAAGCAAACTAGCTAGTTTCTTCTAGGTAAATAATTACATCAACTTTTCTGTAGTTTAATTGTTTTTTTCCCCTTATTTTCTGAGAAATTACATTTTATATTATCAACTTTAATAAATTTATCATACTTTACATCATCCTCCGGTTTTCAATTTAATGGCTAAAGAATCTTTGTTGTTCAAAATAATAAAATTACCACTAATCATTGTCACCACAACTTGAAAGTTGTCATTTAAAAACAATATTATAATAAATTCAATCTTCACCATTTCAAGTAAGTAACCTTACACAATTATTGCAAAAAAACTCACCATTTTACAAGTCTAATATAACAAAATCCATTACACACACTATCAACACAAAATTCATTGCACTTATAATTAAAAACAACCCAAAACTTTTTGATAACCTACAATATCCCAAAATTTACAGCACAAAATTGAATATGTGTCTTTATATTCATCAAATACTAATAATAGCTTATAAACTTGAAACAACTTGGATGGACTAAAATTCAAGAATAGAAAGTACACAAGCTGTGGAAAAAAAGCAATTATAAAGATATCAGAGTCAGATGCTAGTAAAAACAAGCTATTATATAGATGCATGATAAATTATAAGACAATATATTCATTGATTGGTGCAAACCTATTAATTATATTGAAGTAACTATTATAGTAAGTAAATATGCTAATAATATTGATCAAATACTAGATGAAGTGAAGAAAAATTAAGATGAATTACAATGATTTTAGATCAAAGAATCACAATTAAAGGTTAGTTTTACAAGTGTAAAATCATCATTTCAAGTAAGTCACACTACACAATCGTTGTAAAAAACTCATCATTTTATAAGTCCAATCTAACAAAATCCACTACACACACTACCAACACAAAATCCATTTGCACTTATAATTAAAAACAGTCCAAAACTCTTTAACAGTCAACAATATCCCAAAATTTGCACCACAAAGTTAAATACATGTCTTCATATTCATCAAATGCTAATAATAGCCTACAAACTTGAAACAACTTAGATGGACTAAAGTTCAAGAATAGAAAGTATACAAAATGTGGAAAAAAAAAACAACTGTAAGGATATCAGAGCCAGATCCTAGTAAAAACAAGCTATTATATAAATGCGATGACAAGTCAGAAGGCAAAACATTCATTGATTGGTGCAAACCTATTAATTATATTGAAGTAACTATTATAATGAGAAAATATGCTAATAATGTTAATCAAATACTAGATGAAGTGAAGAAAATTTAAGATGAATTACATTGAGTTTGGATCAAGAATCACAATCGAAGGCTAGTTTTGAAAGTGTAAAATTGTTATTGGGAGCTAATTTAGTGTGTGTAATGTTATTGTTTCTAACTATGATATTGTTCATCCTGGTCAAATGAAATGAACAACACTAGCAAATCATGTTTGAGTTGTACTAAACATTAAGTAAAATTAAGTGTTTAAACTTGTTATAACATCAACAAAAAATCCATAAAATATTTTTCACGATATCTAAGAAAACCGAAAACTAAATCATCATGTCCATATATTGTTCTTGTACATTTTCTGTACATACTTCATTCAATGTAAGTAGTCTGGTTGAGTACTGAATTGATGAAGTTCATCAACCTATAATTCCAAATTAAATTAATTATTAGTAGAATAATTAATAACACTAAATTAAACTTACTTGTGTTGTTTTAAGAAAACCTTTACATAGGTTTGAGTTGGTGGTTGAGAGGATGGACCAACAGCTCTCCCACTACCTTGACACCTCTCTCTCTACCCTTGACACCTCTCCCACCACCTCTACTAGCTCTCCCACCAAATATGCTAGCTCTCCCACCCCTGCCACCACCACTAAAACTCTTGCTAACACCACTAAAACCTAAGTTGTTTTGCACCATCTCTTTGGCATATCTTAGAATTGTAGATATTGCACCTAAGTGTAGATGTTGTTTTTTTTATATTAAAAGGTCAATCTTCACTTAGTTCTTATGTTTATTTTTTCTTGGTATACTAATATATTTTTTCAAGTCAGAAAGCAAAACAATGACATCTAATTCTTGACGATCTAAATCTTCTTCTGATAATAGATGCATCACCTCAGTGTATGTCCTCTTAAAAGTTTCAACTATGTAATATGCATTACACATCTCTTCAATGTGTCTATTATAATGCACGCAAGGGATCACATGTCTACAAAGAATGCTAGTCTTTATCCAATCATGCTATAAACACTTTCTTTTATCCAAATCAACACAAACTCTTTATTGTTCTTTAGAAACTTGATATTTATTTGCAACGGCTAGAATCATTCTTAGATGTCTAGACTTTTTAATAAACATATTCAACAACTTCCTAACATAAAATGTGGTATTGGATTCCTAACCTGCAGTTTGAGCATATCCTGCAAGAAACCTAGACATAAGCTTTTACCTAATCTTTTCCAGTAACAAAACAATTGGCATGCTCCTATATTTCCTAATTCAACTATTAAAGGACTCAACCAAATTGTTTATTACATTTTCATCTTTATCTCAGGATCAAATAAATGCTTAGCCTATGTTTCAACATGAATATTATTCAACGAACCCAAGTTGATTTGTTTACATCTCCAATATCCTTTAAGTAGGTCTTGAATTGTAGATTTGTATAAGCTTTTATTGTACCAAAAAAATTCAATTTTCATCTCCAAACCACGAAACCCTTTGTTCTTGAGATTAACATAGATATGCCTTGCATAGTATCTATGAGTAGCCTCTGGGAATATCTCATCCATTACCTATGGTGACTTTATAAGAAAAAAACTTGAGAATTACTTAAAAAGGAAAAAAAATACAATTTTGATAAAAAAAATTTAAAAATTATTGATAATATACCTTTTACCATTAAGATATAATGCAAAACGCCTCTAATGTACTCTTTTTTTTTTTAGAATCTATATAAGACATATAAGAACCATCACCACGTGTTGCTATTCAACTTCCACAACAGAATACATCATGGGAAAGTCTATTATTGGCATCCAACCCAACTGTCAATAACAAGAAACCTCCACATGAACCTTTTAGATAGCGTCCGATTCCAATGAAATGTCTACTTCCATTCACCTCATTCATATATTTCAAACACATATATAATCTTTGAAACTTCTTTGATGAATGTCCATTTAAATTAAATTTAAAGTCAAACCATAGAAAGATAACAATACTAGGTTAAACTTCTTCAACAACTTGGAATGAACCTTTACTTGTGACTTCAATATATATATATATATATAGAGAGAGAGGGGGGGGGGAGTGTATGAAATTACTTTTTATTACTTCTTTTCACAAACTTCTTTGCCTTTATCCTAACTCTTCAAGTCATATTGTGTGTGGTTTGATCCTGAACTTTTCATCTAAGATTGTAACCAATGTCGTATTAGATATGTTTGGATCAGCACTTATCACAGTATTATCTTCTTTGTTATCCAAGTTGAATTGGTTGTTTTTATAGTTACAAGTTTAATACAATTATGCTCATCTTTCAAAGTTTTTACCATGAAAGTCTTGCTATAAGGAACAAGAGAAACATAAATCCTGTTCACATGATACCCATGATTCACTTCATATTCTCTCAAAACATCCTTGTAATTATTAACATCTCTAAAGATCTAACATTCCCTGAACTTTATTGATCCATCAAGTTCTATTTTAAATATTTTACATTTAAAATTAAATGTGGGATCAACCTTATACTTTTTCTTTTTTATCCCAACCCTACCATTTTCATCTTCAACTTCCTCGCAACTATTATATGATTTTGCACTACGTTTAACATCAAAATCATCCTCGTCATAACTTATCTTCCACTCATTATCTAATTCTGAACAATCATCCAAACTTTTACCAAAAGCTAAATCACCTTATAAGCTATCAATCCATTCATCTTTTGTTTCGTTAATAAATTCAAATCTTTTATCATCAAAAGAAATATAATCATAATCATCTTCCTCCTTCCCATAATCTTTATTATATATTGCATATTCATCATCAGCCTTATTAACCCTTTTAGTTCTTTCAGTACCTACACTACCAACATTAACTCTTTCATTTCTTTCACTTTTTTCATTACTTAAATTGCTAAAATTTATATTTATGCATACATTATCAATATCTATACTGCTTTCAATAGCAACATCATCATCATCAAAATTCAAATCATATATAAAATTCAAGTATGACTTTATTATTGACATCAGCATCCTTGAAGTATTTTATTCCAATTTGCTTACTGCCTTCAAGCTTATATGTGAAACACCATGGCATCCTCATTAATAGAGGAGTAACAATGTGATTAACATTAACATAGTTATGAATCACTTATTCGCCTTCATGCAAATTCAACATCTTTAACATAGATGCATCGTCAGAAATTTGATTCCCTTTCTCATCTATTATTTGAAAACTATATAAGTCTATGTCAACAATATATCCATATAAGCTATATAGTCATAGTAGTAACCCAATGATTAAACAAGGTTTGGTTTTATCAATATTGTCATTGCTAAACAAAAATTGAATTAATTGGGGTTTATTCAAAGGTCATTGTATACTGGTCAAATCCTTGAACATGTTTATTCATATGGTTAAATAGAGAGAGAATAATACTTAAATTAATGAAAATATTATTTAACATAAATAAAACGCATTTCCAATAATTTTCAATATCTTGATGTGGTTAAAAAAAATTAGAACATACCTTTCAAATACCAGACTTCAAGATAAGCTTCTAAATCTCAAGGGATAACTTATTCTTTTCTAACAAAAAAAGTCACAGGATTCTAAGAGATTTGATTAAACAAATCTTTTTGATTTGGGGTTTTGGTAGCTGATTTTTTAAAGCGACAATAAAGTCATAGAGAGAGACAAAGAGAATCGAGAGTGAGAGTGAAAGGAATATTATTTCCGTGAATTTGCAATATTTTATATATGAGGATAGTACCATCATTATTATGGTTTGAACTTTTAGTTTGACTAAGAATGTAAAGAGTAATTTTCCAAACTTGAATACAAAGTAAAAAAACAATCAAACTATAGGAAGCTCCTTGTAATTATCCTTTTAGTGTATAATTACCATTCATAAACTCTTATTGAACTATTTATAACATTGTTAATTAGGCCAATTTTTATTCTAATTCCTTAAGTTTTATTCAATTTAGTTCTCAATTATTTTTTTATAACTTTATGTTTTATAATTTGTTTCAATTTATATGCTTTCGTGTGTGCAAGATATAATCAAGATGTAAGAGAATATTTTGATGGTAAATTAAATATCAATTTTACAAAAATAAAATCTAACTTTATTGTTAAAAAAGTTCAAATAAACATCAAAATTAACATAAACAAAAAACAAAGCCTTTTTTTATTCATTTGCTAGCAAGAAAAACTTCAATTTTGTCCCTTAATTTTCATTTTTTATATTTGGGCCCTATTATTTAAAGATTTTATGTTTCATTCCTAAAATTCTTTCTTTTATGTTTTAGCACCTAGATATTAATAGAAGAGAGTTTACAAAAATAGAATCCAATGTTATTATTAAAAAAATTCAATGGAGCATCAAAATTAACATAAACAAAAAAAAAAGCATTTTTTTTATTTGCTAGCATGAAAAATTCAATTATGTCCCTTAATTTTCATTTTTAATATTTGATCATATTATTTTATGATTTCATGTTTCATTTATAAGCTTCTTTATTTTATATTTTAGTCTCTAGTTATTAAGAGACAGTGAAAAAGTCATAGAAAAAAAAAGATCAAGAGAGAAAGAGTTTAGTCAACCATATTACAACCATAAAAGTGTCGATCTTGGTGTTAATAGGTTCATCTTGAAGAGAAGAGTTCAATAAAGATGGTTTCTCCCTTTAAACATGTTAGAAAAAGTAGATCACGACTCATTAAATTTTTTCAGATTCGTTCAGATTTTTTGTTTTTAAAGTGATTAAATGATGCTTTAGAGTTAAAAAAAAAAAAAAGGGTTTATTGATATTTTTATGGTGCTTTGACAAATCATCTTTTCATATTGACAATGTGTTCTCCATCATATTTTAAAAAAATTATGTAGATAATGTCTTATCTATTTTTTTTCAAAAGAAAAAAAAAAAACAAAGACAACCAAGCTTATAGGCATGACTTATTTTTTAAAAAGGGCATTTTGAACCATCAACTTATATTTTATTCTTTTAATTATTTTTTTGAATTTTTTCAAATAAAATTATTAGGATAATATTTTCAAAATTGTCTTGTTATGTCATAATTTATAAATAAGATTATATCTTTTATGGTAATTGTAGCAATTATTTTATGATTAAATATGTATGAGTCTAATATGCATATTTCTTAAAAACATTTGTGGAGGAATATTCATTAAAAATAAAATATATGTTTTATTTTTTAATTTAGTTTTCTTGAATTAATCCTTTTATTTTTTTCATACACTCACGTACAAATAATTGAGGTTTGGCTTTTTTTTTAATTGAAACTATCATAATTTTTTATTTAAAAAAATTATTTATGATAAAAGATAGATTCTCATAAAAAAAAGAAATACATGAGCAAAAATAAAATAAAATTTAGACTAAAATATATTTTTTATTGGATCATATAAATCATTGGAATTGTTATGAATATTTATTTTAATTACTATAAAATTATATAAATAGGTTTCGAACATGACCCAACATTATTTGCTTATTAGTTTTGTGTTTTTTTTAATTTTATTTTAAATTAATATCCTCTCTCACATGTCCTAGATTATTTATTTCAACTATTTTAAAATAGTAATAAATCATATAGATGGTTTTTATAGCTTCAGAATACCTACGTTGTTTTTATTAAATTTAAGACAAAACAATTATATTTACATTATACAATTATAAGAATGAAAATCATATATATTTAGCAATCATAGTATATCTCCTAGATAAATAAAATAAAATATATATAAAAAAAAGGACAAATGGTTTTTTTATATATATTTTTACTTGTTACTAGAAAAATTAACTTTTCACCTTAGTTTTTAATTAATGTTAACAAATTTATTTTTGATTTATCAATTAATATATTTCTTTACTTTATCAAAAAAATAAGGAGGACAAATTTTATGATACTAAAAAACACATCTATAATGACACCTTGTACTGTTATATTTGAAATTAACTTGGAATTCTTCCTGCGGTATAAATACATTGGCTTGTAGATTCTATATTATAAAGCTTACTTGTATATTTGATGGTTTTTGCTCGATTTGAGGGTTTATTGTTAGTTCATACGTTTATATGACACTTTTTATTGACTCTTCTATTTATAAATTATGTGATTGAGAGAAGAAAAACAAAAAAAAAAACACCCCAAAATTAATATATTTTAAATAATTAGGCTTGTTTATTATTATTTTTCTTGATCTGTGTACTTTAAGGGAAAAAGTGTCATCTGAGTATATTTATGGACCAAATTAGGATGAACCTAATAATCGAGATGGAGACTCATGGAGGCTGTGAGGTTGGTGCGTGGGATTGATGGTGCAATGTTTTGTCATGGGAAGCCTGTGATTATTGAGACTGAACGTGACAAAGTGATGGATATCTTTAATTCTGCTTTCTGATAGAAGGGATGTTTTACCTGACTAGAAAAAAGCAATGGCTTGAATTGGATTGCATTGGCTGGAAGCACAAGGAAAAAAATAAAATAAAATAAAAATAACTACAACAACGACAATGTTTTTCTTCAAAATAAACTACAAGTCGAAAAACACACTCTTTTTGGAGAAATAATTCATATAAATTAGCATTGCAAAGCATTCATAGATTTATCTTATTTATCTAAAACACTTATTTTTTTAGTTCTTTTAAGTTTTGAACTCTTTTTTCTCTTGCAATTAGACTCTTATATAGCCTAAAGGATGAAATAACACTTGAAATTATGATTAAAATAGCAAATTAAAAAATAAAAAACTAAACCATGAAACATGAATATATGGCTAACTCAATATTCACTCTAATTTTCATTTTGGTCAACAAGTTCATTTTGTTTATTTTTA
>Ga0325411_1008357_pt1 | contig 11214 bp, 3 predicted proteins | sample PopdelMetagenome_13_FD_206181 | JGI IMG/M metagenome (GOLD analysis project Ga0325411, IMG submission 206181) | Populus deltoides microbial communities from Bellville, Georgia, United States - Xylem-PdIQD-R4 | ecosystem: Host-associated > Plants > Phyllosphere > Stem > Wood/Secondary xylem...
ATCCCCGCACTGTATGACGGGAGAAATTATTATTTTTCAGGGAATGTTTTTTTTTAATTAGAATCAATATTAAAAAATATTTTATGATTGTCAAAAGCATGTTAAAAAATATCTAAATAATGTGTTTATATTTTATATGTGATTGAGGGCAAACAATATAATAAATATGGTTAAATCATGTCAATAATATATTTAAAATTTTAAGAAATAAAAAATAATTTCAAACAAATATTCCCGAGAAATTTATTGTTTTTTTTTACATATTATATACATAATAATTGGAAAAAAAATTATAACCATTCCAATGAAAATTTATAATATTATTTATAACCATGTCAAAATTGAAGGGTAAATGAATTATCATTATAAAAAACTTTTTTAAATTGAAAAAAAAAGGGTTGAGACAAACTATTGGCCCAAACACCTAGCTTTTTTTTTACATATTTAAAAAAAATATAAACAAAATGTCATATGCTATTTCATATCCCAACCACCAGGTGGTTGGAAAATCAGGTTGGGGTGTTTTTATGTTCAAGATTCTATTTTTTTTTTAAATAGCATACGACTTAGAACTTGGTTTTCTAAGGTTAAGAACTTGGTTTGAAAAATATCTAAAGGAAACAAGTTTAATTATCATAGAGGCTTTTTTCGAGACGAACTTAGAATTTTTTGCTATTATGTCATTTCAAATAATATTTCAAATAAAACTCTTTGTCTTTTTATCCTTATATTAGAAGTGAATGAGTTGTATTACTCCTAATAATATTTTGGAAAATGACCCCCGTATAATTTTTTTATCCTTATATTAAAAATGAATAATAATAAATTATTATCCTTAATAATATTTTGGATATTAATCTTTTTATAGATTTTTTATCCTTATATTAAAAACGAACAATATATTTTATCCTTAATGAGTTGTATTACTCCATGTTCAACCATTGATAAGAATTCATTGTGAATGCTTGAAGTGTGAACATATGAAAAAAAACAAGTGGTTTTACAAAATAGATGTCATAGTCAAGACTGACTAAGTTGACCACTTTTAAGACTTCGCCGAAGCAACTCCGATGTAAGCATCATTGGAGACTACTTGAAGATAGTAGAAGAGGTGCACACCTTTTGTTTTGATCCAACCTTACTTGATTTGGAGGTATGTAACTTCATATAGGATTGAGTAAAAAAACTGAAAAATCGATTAAACTGAGACAATAAAAAAAACTGAAAAAACCGAATTATGAAAAAAACCGATTAGAAAATTTTAAAAAATATTCGGTTCGATTTGGTTTTGGTTTCATAAGCCTGAAACCGAAAAACCAAACTGAACCAAACCAAAACCAAACTCATCAGAAAGTAAAAAAAAAAAAACCCAAAAAACAATATAGTTTTTGGTTTTTAATAGTAAATAACCAAACCGAACCGAACAGAATAGAACCAAAACCGGTCGGTTGAGTTTCAGTTTTTAATATAAAATAACTGAATCGAACCAAAATCGATCGGTTTGAACCGATTTCGATTTCTTTTTTTGAATTTTACAAAATTTCAGTTTGGTTATTTTTATAGGTAAAAACCGAACCGAATAAAAAATAATCACCCCTAACTTCATATTTATTTGTTTAAAAATACCAACTCAATCAGTTCAAAATCCCCCCTAAAGTAAAAGAAGAATAGTAGGTAGACGACATGTCGTTTACCCCCTGTTCCAAACGATGCGTTTTGAACATGAATCAGATGACTTGTCATTTAGCTTAGCCACCAAGAAATTAAGGCTAATAAACTTTTAATTTTCTTCAATTTGACCCCTGATTGAACCAATGTCAATACCTGATGTCTCACGCCTTTTACAAACTGATCCTTAGATTTAAATTTCTTCAATCAAGTCTCTAATTGCTCATCAAACTTCAATATTTATACAATTAAGTCGCTGATTTTATCAAATTAACTTTTCAAAAATTCAATTTAACCCTTAGACTTTAATTTCTTCTAGTTAAAACCCAAATTGAACTCAAAAATAATTTTTTCTTGCAATTGAGCCCTCAATAAATTAATTAAACCCTGAAAAATTTCAATTGAGTCCTTAAACATCCAGTTTTGAATTTGCCTTTTGAAATTCAATTTTCTCCTATCATCAGGGCCCTCATCAGTCAAGATTAGACCTTTAGTTTTTTTAACTTTGTATATTTTGATCCTCCCCAACCAGTCTTTAACAATTTTCTAAGCGCTCTTTATGTTCTCTCCACTTAGATATTATTTTTTTCATCTTTTTCAATTTTTTTGTATTTTATTTTTCTGATTTTTTTGGGTTGTTTTTTTCTCTTTTTCTCTTTTTTTTTTGTATATTTACATGTAGTTTCTAAAATAAATTACAACAAATTTTTTAATGGTATCAATAATGTTGTAATTGGAGTTTCAATATACTTTAGGAGTTTTTTTATTTTTTTTCTTTTTCTCTCGTTTCTCATGTGAATTGTGTTTCATAATCATGACATGTACAAACTATACCATTTTTTTTAAAAAAACTATACTATTTCATCTATATTTAAAATAAAAAGGTGCTAACAACCATAAAAAAAAAAAAAAGAGCCCATATAAAGATGGTAGAAGGAAGGCGTAAACGGGAAGAACATGAAAAGCAAAAAAGTTTTCATGTATATCTAGCAATGTACACATTGATATGTTAGATTTTTACTGTGATTGGTTTCTTGATTCTTGTAATTAGAATACGTTAGTCGTCGATATCACTAGCAGGGACCACCCACACCCACACCCACACCCACACCCACACCCACACAAAAGACCACTATAAAATCCTGACAAACGTTTAGAAGACAGTGAAAAGACCAACAGTATACACCAAAGACCACTTTGACAAACGTTTAGGACAGTGAAAAGTCACATCCAAGAGAGAAAAACGTATATTGTGGTCCAAGAAAATACTATCTTTAGGCTAATTTTAGTTGATAAATTAAATTACGTGGCCCAAGTGAGTTGTTGTCGAATCAGATCGGCAGTGACGGTCCGACGGACGCCGCGTCCAAAGTACCCCTTCAGTCGACAGAAAGATCAAAGATGGGATGATCACCTGCACCTCTTAATTCTCTTTTGGTTAGTGCTAATCGGAAAAAAATTAACGCTTTCTTATTAAGAATTCACGTCAGTTTTTTTTGCAGCACAACTTGTCGACAGTGCAGGAATGTTACAAACAGATGGGGTGTTCTTGGAAATTTCAGAATTTTGTCATGCTCACAGATCATCACACAGTAGGTTTTCTCCCTTCTGAATTTTCCCTCCTTGCAAACGACGAATCATACTATCTTAGGTATTGTGCATTTTAAACTATATATATATATATATATATATATATATATATATATATATATATATATAGACACACACACACACTCTAAAAATAATGTGTTTTTTTTTTTAAATCTCAGTTTGAATCATAAAGCCAAACAAATTTAATTTTTCTAACTTGCGGAGTTGATTATTTTTTGTGGTAAATATAAATATACATGCATGATATATTATGTTATGGGGAATCCTATATTCTCTGAGTCATAACATAACATTCTTTTAAAATTAAGAAAACATATCATCAAAAAAAAGTTAAATTAAAACTTTTTATTTTTTTAAAAAAACTCCCCAGCTAATAGCTTTATTTCTAGCAATGACAATACAAATGTTTTAAAAAATTATAAACTTTTATATAAAAAAAATTTATGAATCACACACAGCGTAGCGGAAAAAAATATTTTCCAAACTACTACAATTAAACTAAATACACAACCACTTATCACGCTAATACTATATGCATGATTTATTGCGCAAGGTGCATTTAACATTAGCATGATCTTTTGGTTAATTAGTTTTGCAATTCCCTTTTTTTTTTTCTTTCCCTACTTCTTTCTTTCTATCTTCCACTGCTTCTCCATCCTCCTGCACCGCTCTCAACTCATCTTAGCCTTTAACACAAAAAAATATCATTTCTCTCTCATCTCCATAAAAAACCTGACCTTTCTCTCTTTTTTTTTCAGTTGTCGCTTCTCTAGCCATCAACCCGTGACAACAAAGGTTGATCCTAACCTTCACTGCCACTGGCGCAGCCACCACACATTAGCTACCCATTTAGGTTGCGTTTAGCATGTAACAGTGACAACATAGTGTTTGGTTAAGAAATGAGCCGTGATTTCTATACGTGGGACCTACCATTATCTGCGTTGAAAACACAGTTTTGTTGAAGTAGAATTTACATGCTTTCTGTCGCGTTTTTCCCTCTTTGCTGCATGCTTTCGCACATCAAGCAAATTAATTGGCATGAACAGTGCACCATGCTGCACTGTTCGCGTCAACAGTGCAGCATGCTGCATTGTTGATGCTAATTAAACAGTGAAGTGCTGCACTGTTCATGCAAATTAATTGGCGTGAACAGTGCAACATGTTGCACTGTTTGCGTCAGCAGTGTAGCATGCTGTATTATTCTGGCCGAACCGGTTCCGGTTCAAAACTTAAGATATATTAAAACAGGTTCGATCCAGTAAAATAAAAATTATTTTTTATTATTTTAATTGTATTTTATTTGAAAAACTAGTATTTAATATTATTCAATATTTAACTACATAAATTAGACAAATATCGCTTGATGACGTAGCATTTGCAGAATTGTAGATATTTTAATGGAACAATAAAAAATATTTTATATAAAGTATTATTTATTTTATGATGTAATATCAATAGTTAAATCTATAAAATTTTAAATTAAAAACCATCAATATTAATATATATATATTTTAAATTATTTTATAACCTCAATTTCAAAAGTATTCTTAACCAAACACATTAAACTACTTTTTGCTCAACCTCAATTTCAACTACAGTTTTAACCAAACACCTATTTTTTCAAATCAACCTCAACTAAAAGTACTTTTTATAAAATAATTTTTTTCAAACCACAACCACAACAGCTACCGCAATAGCAAACACACTCTTAACCTATTTGAGGAATATTCACTTTCCCCTCTGTTAATTTGTTATTTTACTTAGTTAATTTGTGAATTTTTAGGAATTTTTTTAAAGGTTTAGGTTAGGGTTTTTATTGATTTTGCTTAATTGAAGATTAATTAGATATGAAATTATTTAAGTAAGTGTGTATATTGTTTTATTTACTAAGAAAAATCAATGAATTATGTTATGTTGATTATGTTAGTAATAGGGTTTTAGGGTTAAGTTTATGTTTTTTTTTTAATTTTGGATTTTTTAATGTAACTTGAATAATTTGATATATTGACAAATTAACATTGTGTTTTATTGTGATTTTTCATAGAACATGTCTTCTATAGTTGTAATTTTATGTTATTATGGTGGTAAAATCATCAATAATGATAATGGTATCATTTATCATAGATGAAGTATCGAGTTATGTAGCTTGAGGTTAAATAGTTCATTTGACGAATTAAAGAACTAAGTGTGTCGAGGAATGGGTGAAATTTAGCCGAATTTGATGTTGATATTACTTAGAAGATCTTGGGTGGGGTGCATCTGAATTATTATATCGATGTCATCACCCAATTTTGGGTTATTCCCCAAAATTCACTTTTTTTCCAAAATAAAAAAAATCAAAATCAAAAAAATAAAATAAATGCTGGCAATGCGGAGAAAGCTGACCAAGAAAGGCTGCAAAAATAGGCAAAAATCAAGCTGTAATTTTTAAAGGAAATTCGAGGCCTAATTGTACCCCATTATGCCCAAGAATGGAGAAAAATGCAAATTCAAGGTCAAATTAAATTATTATTGGACGAATTTGCATAAAAATTAAGTCCAATGACATAATTAAATTTTTAATGGGCCAATTTGATTTAATCATAGGCCAAATTAAATTTTAATTATGTTTAAAAATTAATTTGGGTCTAATTGAAGGATTTAATTAAGTGCAAGGACTTAATTATACTTTAAATGGGTCAAATTAATTTTATTTGGGGCTTAATTGGTGAAAAATTAAGTTTGGGAGCCTAATTTGGGCTTAATTGAGAAGATTGGAATTTTAAGAGACCAAATTTAATTTTTACCAAGTTAATTGATTGAAATTAGGGGCCAAATTGCAAGAAAATTGAAGTTTTGGGGTCAATTAGGGGTTAAATTGACAAAATTCGCAGCCAAGGACTAATCTGCAACAGGCGCCAAAATTGGGGGGCTTAATTGACAAAATCCGGGGGTCAAATTGAAGAAATTGAAAGTTTAATGGTCAATTAGGGATGAAATTGCATAAATCCAAGACCAAGGACCATATTGCAAAAGGCGCGTAAATCCGGGGCTGAAGTTGAAGTTACGCCAGGACCAAACTGCATTAAATCAGAAGTTGAGGGTCAATTAGGGATTCCTAAAACGGCGTTGTTTTTGCGTTAAAAAAAAAAAGAAGAGACCAGGCGACGCGTCGCCTGGTCACTGTTCATCATCTTCCCCGTGAAGCTGTCAGCGTGGCAGTTTTGCAGGCGCATTTAATGCCTCGTTTGGCCCCCAAAATTGACAAATCATGCACCAAAATGGCCACCTGAAACCCCTCTATCTCCTAGCATTATCCGTTCAGGCCTACAAACATCATAACTGCTCCGACGACCGGCCTAAAGTGGCCACCTCGGGCAGCCTTGGACTGTCAAATTTGGCAGTTCGAGGTGCACACTTTGAACGGACGGTCTGGATTCTTCCATTCAAATCAAGGGCTGAAAGTTTTTCCCTCGTGAAGAGAAGATTGCCCTCTTCCACCGCCTATAAATAGGAGCAGATTGCATGTTCGGAGCAAGGAGAAATTGGGGTTCAAAAATCAGAAAAAACCAGCCTGCTCCCCTGTTTTTACTGCAGTCCTCTCTCTTCTTTCTCTCTCCATCGTGGCCTTCAGCCACCTTCACCATTCGCACCGGTCTCCCCACCATCATCTCCACCACAGGTAGCTAGCCCAACCACAAGCCGGCCACCCCACGCCTGAAACAGTTACCGCTTCTTCCTCTCTCTCACCTTTGCAAAATCCTTTTTCCTTCCCCCGTAATCGACTCCGGCCACCGTTCACCCCAGTGACGCCACTGAAACCATCAGCTCAGCCTCCTGATCACATCCGTGACCACCGCTCCCGGTAGTCCTCTCCTCCGCCAACCTCCATTTTTGCAGCCATTTCGGTTGCATGCAGAACGTGAACCACTGTTCACGTTCTGCAAATAATTAACATTGCATATGGGCCGGGCCAGTGTTGGCCCAGCCCAAGTGTCTGGGCTGGGTTTAGCCCGGCCCAAAAACTAAAAAAGAAAATATTATGGGCTGAGATCGACCCAACCATTTTGGGCCGTTGGCCCACCTCTTCTTGGGCTGAGCTTGGCCCAGTTAGCTGGGCCGGCCCAGCCCACATATTTAATATTATATTATATTATATTTTAAAAAAAAAACGAAAAAATTCCAAAAAAATTTCAAAAATCTTTAAAAAATTTGTGATCTTCTCAAATATTTTTCTACCAGTTTTGCATAATATCGGGTTGTATATTTACACTGTAAAATACAAATCCGGTATTAAAATACCCGGTTTTCTCTGAAATATTTCAAAAAAAAAATTTCAAAACATTTTCAAAAAATTTCAAAAAACTTTTAAGACAATTTCCCTTTTCAAAAAAAAAAAAACATTTTGTTTTCATACGGCCAAGTCCTAAAGAATTTTCCAAGCATGTTTTTATGTTTAAAAAGAAAAAAAATTGCATCTTTCTCACGTTTTAAAAATCCAAAAAATGGATATCATAACTAGTTTATGATCATCTGTTAGGGTTTGGCCAAAATATCAAAATCCTTTTTCAACTCTTTTTTTTAGGATCCAGATGTAAACTTTAATATTTGTGGGGTGTAAAATTACACGATAAAGTACACCCTCAGATATTAAACATACAAGGTGTAAATGAATGCAAATCCTAAAATTCAGACTTTAGAACGGTTAGGATTTAACCCAATAAGGTAGAGACTCCCTCACGAAGGGAGATCTGCCTTGAACCTTAGAAAAGACCAACGGATAGAAACTCAACCTAGAAAAACAATCAAACAACAATGCAGCTTACCTTAGGTAGGGTGCACTGGGGGTGATGCGTCTTCCCCTTGCACAACCAGTCCCTTACTCAGACTCTCGCAGACCATAGGTTCCTAGTGACCATAATACTAGGTGGCGACTCCAACGAACCAAGCAAAACACAAATAATAAAAATTGCTAGCGGACGCCGCGCGGATTTTGCCCCGCGACATTGATTATGTTAGTAATAGGGTTTTAGGGTAAAGTTTATGTTTTTTTTTTAATTTTGGATTTTTTAATGTAACTTGAATAATTTGATATATTGACAAATTAACATTGTGTTTTATTGTGATTTTTCACAGAACATGTCTTCTATAGTTGTAATTTTATGTTATTATGGTGGTAAAATCATCGATAATGATAATGGTATCATTTATCATAGATGAAGTATCGAGTTATGTAGCTTGAGGTTAAATAGTTCATTTGACGAATTAAACAACTAAGTGTGTCGAGGAATGGGTGAAATTTAGCCGAATTTGATGTTGATATTACTTAGAAGATGTTGGGTGGGGTGCATCTGAATTATTATATCGATGTGCCCATTACTAGTGATATGAGTTTTAATACAATGGTTGGGTTGATTACCGCAAATGAGTTGGTTGTAAATATTAGAGTTCTACTTGAGTAAAAAACCTAAAGTAGGAAACTCTTCGAGTTTGGAGTTGACTCAGGTCCTAAGTTACAGTCAAAGGACCACAAAATCATCACATTTAGCATGTCTATCTAGGACAGTTGGTAATGCATTAAACCTAACATCGGTTCAAGAAATTGTTTATATGCAACCTTAGTTGGGTATGGTAAAGACTCTACATTGTTATGATGACTCTAAACTAAGTGATGAGGAAGATGATTGTTACGCCGATGATATAGTTTAGGAAGATGAGCAATGCGAGCCAATAATCCAAACAATGAGACCCCTTGTTCTTGAATTTGAAGATGCTGGTGGGTCTGCTCATATGATGAGCTTTGATTCATAGGAATTCAGTCTTAAATACCGAGTTAGAGGTTGGATAAATATTCTGAACCAAGGTTGATTTGATCAATACAGTTAATCGGTGACATGTAAAAAATTCTCTTCAATACAAAGTGCAACGTTCAACCACAACTTATGTGCAATTACAATGTAACACATGAACCATTATGTTAATGGTATTTACGTAAAGGATATCAGATAAATTCTGATTCATTTGAGATTTCAAAATTGAATGAGCTTCACACATGTTATAATCATATGATTATGCAAGCCCACCGTCACATGTCACAATGCATGTCAAATGGGAAACAAATTGACGAATATTTATTATTTTTACATGTATAATTTGATATTATATTCTATTAAATATAGTTAATTTAAATATTTACTAATTTTTTTATTGTAAATATATAGTTATGTTCGTGAGAGCATCTTCACATTGGTCATCCTCATGTTTGGAGAAATCATATGCTCAACACGGTTACGGGAAGATGATTTTCAATTAGAGTTTGGTAATAATAATTATGAACACATTGTTAAATTTAAAATTTCTATAAAAAAATTGTCTAACTTAATTGTCTTGAACATGTTAGTTGGGTTCGAGAAAGGTCTAAGCATTATACATAAACTCCTACCCATGTTCACGGGTTCTATTGAGACGAGTTGGATTCACATGAGCCTCACCAGGTATGCGTGAATTGAATTATTCATTTTTTTTAACTTTATTTTTTTGTGTGAATGTTATAAATATAAATGTTTTGTGGTTTTATAGGTGATATGAACACCGTACATCATTGATTTGATTGGAAACGCATCTTCATTTTGCATGAAGGGAAGTGATTTATGACTAGTAATGGTTCATATGCACTGTTTTGCCATAGTTAAGGTGTATTGCCCTGATCATGAAATGCATCAGTTTGGATTGCATCAACACATACATGTTGATGTTGACACATTTGATAACATGGATGATGTTAATAATCAAGGTAAAGAGGAAGATGATTGGTTGGTGGTTCATGCACAATATGTCAATTTATGGCATGCGTGGAGAGTTCACGTATTTCCAACATTGTATCCGCCTATTGATTTAGATCTCTACATGAACATAACAAAGTGCTTCATAACACTACCACGTGTTACGAGATGTCCACGTGACACTTTGCGTCAGTCGACATGTAATCCATATAATTATGAGCCTCGTGCACCAAGATATAATATATTTTTATGTATATAATAATTTTTTTAAGATGTAATAAAATTCTTATTTATATATTAAAAAAGATAATATAATTCTTTTCACAATCCTATTAAGTGAATTTTTTAATACAAGAGGGTCGAAAAGCTGTAGCCATAGTTCGTGATGCTACTGATGATGCTGTGCGTGGTGCTTTCAATACTTGGTTCTCATTGTGCTGTTCTTCACTTGACGAGGTTGGGAAGACTTGGCATTTGGACAGTGCAATAGAGAAGGATGACCATGTTTATCATGTGCGACGACGACATGTCCATGGTTCTGATGGTCCAGGTCCATTAACATGTTAATTTGTTAGATGTTTAACTATGTAATTTAATTAAATTGGTATTGAATCGATATTTGTTATTGTAATGAATTATTTTGGTATTGTAATTTATTTTTATAATTATAAATTTACCTACAACGAGAATTAGTTAATTATGTTAGTTGTTGGATATTGTTGATGTGATTTTGTGAAATGTTTGCTTGATATATCGTTGCTGTTTTCATGACTATGTTGTTGGGCAAGAAGCTAAAATAACCGAAATTAAGGGAAAATAAGATTTTAATAGGTTGCTTATTTACTACATGCACGGCTGGTGGTAGAACATCTAGTATCAGTGCAACCTATAAATTGCACATATACTGAATGTGAATGCAGTAATTGTGAAAATTATTTTCCCAAACGTTCTAGTTTGGAAAATAAGATTTGCCGCTCAGCTAACGTGGGAAAAAACTCCATCAAGAGGTGCACACGTCGGAAGTCGGGAGTGGTGGAGATACTTCAAGAGGTGCAAATTCACAGGCAGCCAGGAAGGAAACAGAGAAGCCATTTTAAGGTAGTAGCTAAGGTAGCATAGGTAAGCAACTACAAGAGGACGCCAAAGGGCCAAAACAGGAGAGGAGCGAACCAAC
>Ga0325411_1008358_pt1:0-7500 | contig 11212 bp, 5 predicted proteins | sample PopdelMetagenome_13_FD_206181 | JGI IMG/M metagenome (GOLD analysis project Ga0325411, IMG submission 206181) | Populus deltoides microbial communities from Bellville, Georgia, United States - Xylem-PdIQD-R4 | ecosystem: Host-associated > Plants > Phyllosphere > Stem > Wood/Secondary xylem...
TTAAAATAAGCATCACATGAAACAGATAATGACCCTTCTCTATCTTCTTCTTTTTTCTTGAGAAATATTTAAATATATAGATATTTGAAACAATTCAAGCTCTTAATTATAATCTGTTTTCCTAGAATCTGTTTTCCTAGAAATTAAGGACACATATCTTAAGAATTTATTATGCTAAAACAAAATTATTGCATTATGCATTCCAATGGCAGCTATCCTAATAAATTAACTCTTATTCTCATTTGAAAGATATATATATATATATATATATATATATATATATATATATATATATATATATATATATATAACCCTAAAAAAATAAAATAAAATAAAAAGAATTATAAAGTTCAATTTCAAATTCATCTAGTATTGAAGGATAATATTGAAAAAAATTAATTTAAAAAGATAAAAAAAAATAACATAAGTCAATTCAGGCTAACTTGTTAAACCTGAGACCTGAATTATGAGATTGTGATAATTTCATAAAAAACAAATAAAAAATTATGAATCTTCATTCCTAATAGATTCAATATTGAAGGTTAAAATTGAGAAAAGAAAACTAACTACATCAATGAGATCGAGAAAACTCAACAGAAAGTAAATTAAAAAAATCATAAAGGCTAATTTCCAAGCAACTTAATAATAAAGGATGAAATTAAAAAAAACAAAGAAAAAAAAATATTGAGTTATTGGAGGGTGAAATTAAAGAAAAAATATTCAATTAAAAAAATCCAAAAAACATTAACTGAGTCAACTGAGGTCAACCCACTAAATTCATAACTTGGATCATAAGATTGAGATAACTTCATAGAATTAAAATCAAAAAGAAATTATGAAGACTAATTTCTAACCAACCTAGTGTTTAAAAATGAAATAAAAATGATCAATTAGAAAAAGTGACAAAAGAAATGACTCAAGTCAACTCGGACTAAACTATTAAATTAGAAACCTAAATCATGAGATCAAGATAAATTAATAGAAAAAAAATTAAAAATAATTATGTCCAATAGATCTAATATTGAATGTTGAAATAAATAAAAAATTAAATCAATGAGACCCATATATAGCCTGACAGAAAGAAAATAAAAAAAAATTATGAAACACAATTCTCAAATAACCTAATATTAAAAGATAAAATTAAGAAGAAAAACTAAAAAAAAAAAGGGTTGTTGAAAGGTGAAATTGAAAAACAAAACTAAAAAATCATAAAACATTATTTTAGTGAATATTGTTTTATGAGTGTGGCTATAGTGATTTAGCCATACCTTTTAGGGTTTGGTTAATAAAAAAAAGTAGGAAGATATATATATATATATATATATATATATATATATAATCTTCAATAACAAAGTGCTAGATTAGGACTCGATCTTTGTTTTGATCCTACATCGTCTATCTATATGGTTGCAAACCACTTAGGCGAATTTTTCTTACACTAGTAATGATCTTTATCATAGTGCGGATGACATTTTTAGATGAACAAACTAAAATAGATGTAGTTGTATAGTTTATCTCATTTAGATCATATGTAAACCCCTAATCAAAAAAGGATAAATATGAGTTAAATAGGGTAATTATTAATTAAAAAAATAATAAATATGGGAGAAAAATGTTGAATGATGGTAAAATAGTAACTAGCCAAACATGGTCTAGGGTTATTAAAATTGGAGGTATAAATACAATGAGACAAGAAAATCAGCTCATTTTCTTTTCTTTTAGGGTCGCTCAGGACACCCCAAAAACATTTTCCTTCATTGTTCCTCTTCATTGAATCCTTTTTGTATATCTTTGCTAAAACAATATTGAGTGAGATTATGTGTTTGTAAAGAGAGAAAGCTTTTTTCCTTCATTTGTTTTCTTAAAATCTTAACAAAATAAAGGGGTTAGGGAGATGATTGAGAAATTTAAGTGTGAATGAAGTTTCCTTTGAGAGAAAACACATTGAGAGCAGGAACTTTGACATATATATCTCTACTTTTCACTGTTAAATTGGGCTTTATTTTGGGTATGTTGTTCATCATAATGTTCATTAAATTCTAACCAAAGGGATTTTTAATATCAGGTTTTGTTTGAGAAATATGGCCAGTGGACAATTTCTAGAGAAAACACTCTTCTACACAGTTGTAGTCGTCGGATGTTTGCTCTTTCATCAACCATTAAAGTGGGTTGTAATTTTGATACATTGTCCATCCAGGTGTTCTCTAAAGTGTTAACAGTGGAGATCAAAAACAAAGATTTCAGACATATATTGTTCTTCTTTAACAATAGATCTGTAATTTTTAAGGTCAGTTTGGTTAAACACCTTGTTCTGGTAATTTAACCGTTGGATGATATTAATATTTGAATATGTTATGAGTATTATGATGAACTACAACTTGACCTTTGGGATTGGCTTAAATATCATGTTTCTGTTAATTATTGGTGTTTGAAACTGCTGCTAGAAATGTAAACTAGAAACAGGTTAGCCGTTTTGAGAAACAGTTAGACCAATTTAAGAAATGATCATATCATTTCTTAAAATGATGAGACCATTTTGTCTACTGTTTTTTTTAGCTCAATTTTGTGTTTTGATCTTTTCTTGACTTTCTTTAATTCATTTGTGTTATTTAAGGATATGAATGTTTATTATGGGAAAAAGAAAAACATAATATATGTGTATGCATGAAAGAAGCTTACATAATAGTATTGTTTAAATTAGAACGTTATGAGTTTGAAATCTTAAGTTTAATGTATTATAATATAAGAGTATGTGTATTCATGTAGGACAAGTACTCAAATTGTTAAAAGAATGTTGAAAAGTATATTATTGCTATTTAAGAAGTGAATTTGATGTAAGACATGTGATGAGATCTTGTGAAATTATTGATTTAAGTTGAGTGAATTTGAGATATTGAATTCTTATGATGTAATGTGGAAGCTTTGGAAATTATAAAAAAAAGGTAGACTTATTGAATTAAATAGATACTTGGCATACGATGATATTTGTCTATAATGTATAGGAATAAGGTTTGGAAACCTTGATGTTGAAATTTCTAAATGGAAAATGTGTATGTGTATGGAATTTTAAGGATTTTCCTTGTTAATAGTTTCAAAATGATGATTGAATGAGAATTGAAATGAAATATTGATATTGGTTACATTGTTGATGAAAAATGTATCATTGGTAGTATAAAGGAGATTGAAGTAATAAGACAACAATAAGGAGTGATTATGTGTACAAAAGATCGAGGTGCATGATTCAAACCTTATCTTTTTAGAATTTATACAATTTTAATTTATGGAATTCAAGATTTCTATGCTATGATATAATTGTGAATTGATATTGTATTTGATGGGATTTTGTACTAATGTTTTTTTTAAAGGAATGGGATATAATGGGATTATGTGATTATGAATTGAATTAGATATAATGAAAACTATGTGTTAATGTGATTATGAGTTTAAGTTGAATACGTTGAGACAATGAATATAGATTGCATAGACATGGTAAATGTTTAAAATAGGATGAGGTTATGCATGAGAAATTTGATGAAATAGTTAAATTAGGTAGATGATTATCACTTTCCTCGTCTTTAAATAGGGTTAGTTTTTTTTTTTTTTATTGTCAATATTTTGTTAGGTGTGTGTGTGTTAACATAAAGAAATAAATGCAAAAGAAATAAAGGTATAAGGGTACCAATATACTAGATTTATTGGCATCCGTATAGGGGTGGCCGGATTTATTGGCATCCTTAAAGGGATTATCAAATTTATTAGCTTTTATAAGGGGATGGCCGGAATGATTGGCATCCGTGAGGGGACAGTCGGATTATATTTAATGGTCATAGTATTGGAGACTAAGATAAGATATGGAATGATACTTGGTGACCGTGATATGAGGATTAAGAATAAGAAATAAATGATACTTAATGATCGCAAATATAAATTGATAGTTGATGATCAACTATGGGTACTTTAAAATATAGCAAGTGTTGGTGTTTAGTTTCCTAAAGAATGATAATTAAGGAAGCGAAGTATGGTTTGGTTAATGATAGGATAATGATGTAGGTTCTCCTTTCTCTACACTTCTATTTAAGTTGATAAATCCTTTAAATTAAATTGTGGACAATGAAGGTTATTTCCTAGTTGTTCCTAATAAAAAGAGAATTTATGTTGTTGTCTTTATTTTTTAATGGAGACCATTGTGTTGTTATTTCCAATAATTAGAAACTATTGCGTTGTCTTTTTCAAGTGGGCTGAAACCATGGTGTTATTGATTCCAATAAATGAAAACTATTGCATTGTCTTTTCAAAATGGGCGAAAATCATGTTGTTATTGATTCCAAATAACAAAAACTATTGAAACTATCCTCAATTGTACAATGAAAACCATTGTGTGATATGAAGAATAAATGCTTAAAAATGTATATGATAGAGGGGTTGATTGACAACTTAAAACTTAATATCATTTGATGTGCTACTAAGTTAAAACAAATGTTAAGGGGGTGATAATGTAATAAATAGTTGTGATACCTAGAAAATAAAAAATCTGATAATATTACAAAAGAATTATGTTATGTGATGATGGTGATGTAAAAACATGAGACCGATATGCATAGTTACTTTAAGGATTGTATCCAAGAAAATTGATAACTGAAAAAATAAAATATTAATTAGTTGATTGAGGAATTAGAAATTGAGAAAATGAGTTGCTACGTAGTGACGTGTAATCAATAACCTTATAATTGAATGTATTATGTAATTTGTCATAAAGTAAAGACAATGTCGAAAATGACAAATATAAACTTAGATGTCATAAGATAGTGCATAAAAGAAAAACGAAAAGAATATAAAATGAATTGTAAGAAGTGATGAGAAAGAATTAAATGGAGAAACAATTGAACTAGTGGGTGGCTAAAGGGTATTGCATGTATGTAATAGAGTTATTTGATATTATGTTACCCAAGAGGTTAAGAAAAGAATTGAGAAAAAGTATAAGTTATAGGGAAACTCTGCTACAGATTTGGTAACCTAAAGGATCAATAATGGAATGAATTGTTTAGATAAATTGCACACAAAATAATTATTTGCCACATTATACTTAAACAAAATGATTAGAAATGCGAAAGTTACATGAAACTTTTGAGTCATTATATCATAACTTTTACACTGTTTTCTTTAGCATCAATTATTATGAAAAACAAACATACAGAATATAATAATAGTACAATCATACTTATTTGTTCACTTCCTCATTTCTTAATTGAATCTTAATTTTTTCCATAGCATCTATCAATTTACAATTTTTGTTTATGTTCAAATTGTAGTTCTTAATCTTTATACACACACACACACATACACGCACAATAGAGTTGTTGTTTCCTTTTCTAAATCTCATCACATCTTTTTCATAATTTAAATCCTACTTATAAGACTTAAATTAGTGCTTTAGTGAATCACATCTTTTTCATAATTTAAATCCTACTTATAAGACTTAAATTAGTGCTTTAGTGAATCAACCCAGTGAACGTTGTTCTAAGGGCTAGCCTAGGGTAAATTAGTGAAAAACTTTATATTTTTTAAAATAATATCATTTTAAATTTTTAAAAAAATCATTTTATTAATTTGAATCAACTCACCCAATTTGCAACCTAGACCTTAAACGAGGTTGATTTCAAGTAGATTCTTATAACTATGCTTTAAATATATGAAATGTCTCGATATAAATTTACTTAAATGTGTTTAATTCGTTGATTGAGGAATCTTAAAAATTGAGAAAATGAGTTGCTGTGTAGTGACATGTAATCAGTAACCTCATAATTGAATTTATTATGTAATTCGTCATAAAGTAAAGACAACATCGAAAATGACAAATATGAACTTAGATGTCATAAGATAGTGTATAAAAGAAAAATAAAAAGAGTATAAGATGAGTTGTGAGAAGTGATGAGAAAGAATCAAATGGAGAAACAATTGAACTAGTGGGTGGCTGAAGGCTATTGTATGTATGTAATAGAGTTATTTAATATTGTGTTACCCCAGAGGTTAAGAAAAGAATTGAGAAAAAGTGTAAGTTATAGGGAAAACTCTGCTACAGATTTGGTAACCTAAAGGATCAATAATGGAATGAATTGTTTAGATAAATTGCATACAAAATGATTATTTACCACGTTATACTCAAACAAAATGATTAGAAATGTGAAAGTTACATGAAAATTTTGAGTCATTATATCATAACTTTTACACTGTTTTCTTTACTATCGACTATTATGAAAAAGAAAACATACAGAATCTAACAATAATACAATCATACTTATTTTGTTCACTTCCTTATTTCTTAATTGAATCTTAATTTTTTCTATAGCATCTATCAATTTATAATTTTTGTTTATGTTCAAATTTTAGTTCTGAATCTTTATATATATATATATATATATATATATATATATATATATATATATATATATATATATATATATATATATATTAACAAGTCATAGACTAAACAATAGGGTTGTTGTTTCCTTTCCTAAATCCCATCACATCTTTTTCATAATTTAAATCCTACTTATAAGACTTAAATTAGTGTTTTAGTGAATCAACCCAGTGAGCGTTGTTCTAAGGGCTAGCCCAGGACAAATTAATGAAAAACTTGATATTTTTCAAAATAATATTGTTTTATATTTTTTTAAGAAAAAAACTTTATTGATTTTAATCAACCCACCAGATTCACAACCTAAACCTTAAACGAGGTTGATTTCAAGTAGATTCTTATAACTATGCTTTAAATATATGATATGTCTAGATATAAATTTACTTGAAAAAGCTTCACTTTATACCTAAACAACAATATAAGGTAAAAGAAACTTAATTTTTACCATTGTAGGTTTATTAATGTTTTATTTTTGCTTTTATAGTTACCTTTTTAATTTCTAAAATTCTCAATTTTCTCCCTAACAATTAGCAAATTTTAGCTTCTTTTTTTTTTCTTCCTTTGAGTATTTTTTGAGATTTTATATATATATATATATATATATATATGTATATATGGAGATTTGAGAGCAAAAGGTGAGTGAAATATATATAAAAAAAATATTAAAATGTGGTTTTTTTTTTTGTTAGCCTTTTATTGCTAAAGGTAAAATTGGTTGTTTTTTTTTTTATTTAACTAAAGGATAAAGTTGGTAAATTGTAAACCATGAGGACAGAGAGGAACACTAATGAATATGTAGGGTAAAAGAATAGTTCACCCCCTAGCTGGGATGGGGAGGGCTTTGCTCATCTGTCGTATTCCTAGCCTTATCGAACACCTAATTTCACCTCCATCTTTCCTTTTCATTCTTTTTAATTCGTTTTGCTTTGTTTTTAAATAAAAAAAAACCCACCAAAATCAATTAATATTCCTGCCACAACAACTTTCCTTTTCATACTCATGTAAGTTAGACATGATACATGATGCGATAAATCTCATTATTTTAAAATAAAAAAATTTCATTGTAATATTTATTTAGTTGATAA
>Ga0325411_1008361_pt1 | contig 11211 bp, 4 predicted proteins | sample PopdelMetagenome_13_FD_206181 | JGI IMG/M metagenome (GOLD analysis project Ga0325411, IMG submission 206181) | Populus deltoides microbial communities from Bellville, Georgia, United States - Xylem-PdIQD-R4 | ecosystem: Host-associated > Plants > Phyllosphere > Stem > Wood/Secondary xylem...
AGTTAGGACAGTTATGGCTAGCACCAGCAGTGGTCTAAATCCATTACGTGGTTAGCCATTCAAGAGACATTATTCCATGTTTAAATTTGTAGTTCCATAGTCAGTTTTATCTTGAAAAGAGAGGTGGTATCTGTATTTTATAAATTGTCCTTAACTTTTAGTCAAAGTGGAATATTGATATTATCATAGCCCCTGGTCAACAAGCTTGGAAGCAAAGAGCATGTAACCCACATTCTCACCAATGGTGTTATTACATGGTTGGCTTCTCAGGAAGTGTTGTCTCACTAAGAAGAAAAAACAATGAGCACAGGAGCTACCAGGAAGATGCACTGCAGAGATGGTTCTATTAACATGGATTGAGGAAGCTCTTCATCACTTCATAGCAAAGCCACTTTTGCATGGAAAATCATATATATGCCGCATTGAGATTTGTAGAGACGACTCTGACAGCCATTCTCGAGACTCAGAAGTGGTGGAAGGAAAGCTTGATTCAGCAGAATCAAGTGCTTAAGTTCCCAAAAGAATGGGGCCATCTCAAATGGGAGATTTGGCTTTGGAACTTCCAATTTAAGAACCTCAATAGCTTGACTGATTTTAGGCCTCTGCTTGGCAGTTGGATGAACACTACACTATCCAACAATCAATAAGCATTCCATCTCATGCTTATTGAAATCAATGTTTAACCTCTCACCAGCTGCTTCAAGAATATTCCCGGCTCCATAAAGCACCCAAAACCATTCAACTAGGCCTAGATGTGACTCCTCATCTTCGTGTTTCCTTACACCCCACAAGCTATTGCCAAAACTAAAACCCCAAAGCTATAAACATCTGCTTCTTTACCTGCCCTGCCTTGATAGTAAAATCCAGGAGCTACACAGCCAAATGTCCCCCACCATCTTTCTTGTTTGAAGGGCCAGGTCAGGCTGGTCTAGAAACATGGCTGCACCAAAATCACCAAGAATGGCATTGCATTTTGAGTCCAAAATCACATTAGTTGACTTGATATCGCAATGCATAACACATTTCTTTGATTCTTCATGCAGATAAACAATGTTGACGACAAATCAAAAACTATATTGAACCTTGTCTTCCATGGTAGTTGCATGCCATTTCTAAGAAGATGATTGTTTAGACTTCCATTTGACATGTAACCATAAGCAAGCAAAAATTCACCTCCGTCAGTGCTCCAACCTATCAATAGCATAATGTTCCCATGTTCTAACTGACTCGTGATTATTAATTCAGTGGTGATTCTTCAGCATGTTTATATCCTCTGTCTATTTACAGCAACCTTATAGTTGGGATTGCTTAGCTATCCCTTGTAAACACATCCAGTACCTCCTTGTCCCAACATTCTCTTGCTTGAAAAGTTATTGGTAGCAGAAACTAGATCGTGGAAATCCATCTCTTCTATCAGAACTTCTCTTGCTAATTCTAAAATTGTACGAGGGCTTTTTCCATATATTTTCTCTCTTCTTTGTCACTATAAGCCCTACTGCTATTGTCATCATCAGAAGAATATAAATAATAGTACCTAGTTTCCAGTTAACCTTACCTTCCCGTACCAAGCATTTCTGTAGATTTCTCTAGAAAACCCCAAGAGATTAGGGGGTCTATCTTGGTTACCTGAACTGGGATTCTACCGAGATGAACTTTCTTGTATGGATGTTGCTGTTGGAATGCACGAGAGACATATCTTCGTAGTTACTTGTTTGAGGCAATTTGGGTTGACAGACGTTGTGTTGTACTCTGTTATGTGTTTCAAGATGGAACAACATTAGTGATTGGAAGACTAGGCACGTGAAAGGAGATGTTAGTAACTTGTTTGAAGTGTCATGAATGAAAGTTTTGCAAATGAGAAAATGGGTCTACAGAGTTTGGAAGGAGCAAGGCTTTGGATGCTAGTATTTCAAAACATCAAACACAGAGCAGCAGGTGGCTTGTGAAGGTCTTATTTGAGAAACATGACAGGAGAGTCGACAGCACGGCATAGATACTACCAAGAAATCTAAAAAAAATGGAGTTAGTGATGAACTGGCCAAAGATCTGAACATGGAAATGGGCAACCAGAAGTGTCCATATCCCTTTTTTTGGTTCAACGTGACAAAAACCGTTACTGAGGTGATATGAGAGAATAACTGAAACGAAGTATTATATACAAGAATTAAAGCGAACAACCGAAGAATGATTCTATCGGCAAGGAAGCAGCTTTCGCATTTCATATCAGTGCCCATATATCTGCAAGTAATTAAAAGCTTTTGTTATTTCTCTACTTGGAATATCAGTGACATTTCCGAGGAAAAGCCTAGAAACTTGAGAATAGATAAAGTAATATGAAGTGGAAATCTTTGAAATGGAAGTAGATTTTGTAATCATACGAAGGTCAATAAAAACTTGACAAGCTTAATGGCCAATACGCGATGTAATGGGGGGTAAATTTGAATCAGCAGGTGAAGTTACTAATATCTAGAGAGCAATACACATTCTTCTGATTCTTCATGGAGATAAAGAAATGCGAATGCAAAGTCAAAAGCTATATTGAACCTCACCTTCAGTGGAGATGTGTTTCATTTCTGAAAAGATGATTATCTACACTTCCATTTGATATATACACAAACCCGTAGACGAGTAAAAGTAAGTAGTCACCTTCATTGTCGCTCCAACCTATCAATTATACAACATTCCAACTTAGGCGTGCACTATTGATAAGTGTTGTTATTGCAAGCCGAGACAAAGAACCATATTGACTGCTGCAAGAACCTTCCTAATTGTCGGATATCACAGAGATGGAGATGGAAACAAGATACTAGCAGCAGGGGGTGATTCCTGGGTACTCGTTGAAAAATTATTTGATAGAACAAATACAGCAGATCACACAATCTTTATGTCGTTGCTTATGTCAAGAAAAAATTCAAATCACCATAACATGAATTTCTAACCATGTGAGCTTCCTTTGAGTATCTTTTGTGCAGTTAATAGTATCGCAGGGAAAAAATCAGTGTATATGGTACAAAACTTTAGGGATGCACAGAAAACTGTGTCGTCCACTTTCTTATTACAGAAAAATCAGGCTCTTATTTCTTACAGTGAACTGTAAAAAGAAAAAAAAAATCTCTTCCTGCGGTTGCCTATGGGCGATGTTTTACAACATGTTTGCTTCTGGAACAGAACATATGAAAATTAAGCATGCAAAAAGCTCAACCGTCCGAATGCACTTGATTCAACTAAACACCAATCTCGATCTAGATGCAGTCGGCTTCATGAATTTTCTTTTAATGTTGTGTTATTTGAAATCATTTTCTCCATTGTTTGACTGCAGGCATCTGCAGTCGCCAAAGTCTACCATAGCCGTTCTGCATTTCCATGTATAGAGTCCAACCCAGGGACGCCGTTTTCCATTTCCTGCATATTTCTTTTGTGTCAGCTGTTTTTCATTCCGGCATATTTTCTTCGTGCCAGTTGAAACATTTTTCTCCGTTGTTTGACTGTAGGCTTCCATGGTTGCCCAACTCTACCATAGCTGTTTTGCATTTCCACGCATCCAGAGTTCATCTCAGGGACACCGTTTACCATTTCCTGTATATTATGTCGATGTAAAAGGGACTTCGTCCAAGGGAGAAGGTGAGCATCCAAATCATATCCCACGGATTTCATTCTGCATAGAAGATAAATGGCACGATCCTTTCCCATTTCACCCTTTCTACGGACAAGTTTTGTCAGTATTCGATTGGCAACCCGTCGTCTCAACAGGTAGCCTTTCTCGATGGTGTAAAGGAAAACATCAATTGCACGGTCTAGATTCCCTTCTTTCAATAGAAAATATATCAATTTCACACAACAAGGGGGTGTGATAACAACTTTGTACTCTTCAAGGATTAAAAATATCTTCAAAGCTTCACCTACCCTTCTTGTTTGACACAGTCCAATTAGCCAAATAGCATATGGACCTAAATCAAAATCATTTAACTTGAAGTCCATCTCAAGCAAGCCTCGAACAGCCTTTTCCACTTCTTGCTTCTCAAAGTATCCTTCTATAGCTTTAATTGCTTCATCTTCCTGGCTACGAATGTTCCTGAGATACTTCAACCAGAGACTAAAAGCTCGTGGCAACTCCATTCTCCTGCACATCCAAGTCATCATTGTTCTATAAACTGCAGCATCAGGTGTACATCCATTCTTCTCCATCTGGTCAAAGACCTTGTAGGCATCCTCTTCTCGTTGAAACCTTAGAAGCCCATTGATAAGAGTTCCATACGTAACAGTATCAGGTGAGAGCCCCTTGAATTGCATTTCCCTGAAGAGTTTATAAGCACCATTAAAGTTGCCTAACTTGCAAAAACCATTGACCAGAATGTTATACGTATAAATGCCTGGTGCATCCCCGCTGTCAGCAAGTTGCATGAGAATCCTGTAGGCCTTATGAATCAAGCCTGAGTCACACAATTGCTCCACCATTTTTTGTAGGCTTGCTGAATCAAGAACGTGACTGGGCCCCTGAGAAAGACGAAGAAACAGAGAAGGATTTCTCCCTATCTCCATCTTATAAAACAGAAGGTGAGCTTTCTCGAGCTGGCCAGTTTTACAAAGTCCATCAATAAGGGAATTGAATGTAACTGCAGAAGGATAACATCCAAGCTTCTCCATCTCATTGAATATTTCTTGGGCATCCCTGGTAAGACCATTTCTACACATACCACTGATGAGAATGGAGTAAGTTTTAACATTAGGGAAGCAATCGTGCCTAGAAATCTCAAGTTGTAGTGACCGAGCCTCACTCAAAAGACCCATATCACAGAAACCTTTGATCAAAACGTTATAACAAACAGTATCAGGAACCACACCACTCTCTGTCATCTCATTCAACAACCCCAACGCATCCCTGACCTTCCCTGCTTCTGCTAACCCCTTCATCATTATTGTATACAAATAAACATCAGGCTTGACATTATCCTCGATCATTTTCCTATACAACAGTTGCACATCTTCATATCTCTTGGCTCTAAACAACCCACGAATCAAACAACTGTACCCGCGCACATCAAGCACATATCCGTCCTTCTCGAACAACCTTAACAGAGAAAAGGCCTCATCAACTCTATCTAACATACAAAACCCATTAAGCAAAGCATTGCAAGTAACAAAATCAGGACCGACCCCACTATCTTTCATCTTATCAAACAATCTATAAGCATCATCAACCCTCTTGGATCTACACAACCCGGAAATAACAACACAATACGTAAAGGCGTCAGGCAAAATACCTCTTTGTGTCATTTCATCAAACAAGTGAAGTGCATCCTTTACATTGCCACTCTTACACAACCCATCAATCAAGATACTAAATGTAGCTACATTCGGCAAACAATTCAACTTCATCATTCTAGTATAAACAGTTAAAGCTAATAAAAGAAAATTCTTTTGAATCAAAACATCCAAAATCATGTTATAAGTGTAAACATCAGGCGTGCAATCAAAATCCCTCATTGACCCAAAAGTTTCCATAGCTTTATCAGTCAAACCCATCTTCAAATACACTTTAATCAACACAAAAAATGCATCGTTATGCACCTTTATGCCACCATTTTTAAGAGCTTCAAGTGTTTGACAGTACAACTCAAGCCCGTTTTGGTTAATGAGCAAGTCAGTGATTAAATCACAAGATTCCCATGCACGAAAACGCTTGAAATTTGATGCCCAGATAAAGAAACGAAAACCCAGTTGAGGGTTTGGTGGGTTTTGGATTATAGAGGTAACAATTTTTGGTGAGAGAAACGGGACCATGGGTTCTAAAGCTGGTTCCATTGGGTTCATAGTTTTAATAACGGTGAATACTTCATCGGAAATAGAAGTTTCTTGTATGGCTGAGGTGTGGAGGGATTGAACCCATGGCGGTTTTGGGTGAGAGAAATGGCGTTGAAGTAGAGAGTGGGGTTTCATGAACAGTAGAGAGTTGAGGTTCATGGTTATAGTTAGATGATTGATGGGTTTTGGGAATAATAATGCATGAAGGGGACATACCAGATTGAATTTGAGGTTGTTGTTGTTTTTCTGTTGGATTTGTATGACCAAGGTTTTTGTTTTTGCTTTTTGTTTCTTTTTCTATTTTCTGCCTGGCTAGTGAGAAAATGGTGGCAACGAGCAAACATGTAAGCGTGTTTGGTTCTCTAAAACAGAGGGACTGTTGATTTCTGTCTCTCCATTTTTCCATGCCACTTTTGAGTTTCTTTTCTTGAGCAACCAATACAGGAGTTAATGAGAAAATTATTTTGAAGTGCTGTCATGAAAAATAAATTTACAAAAAATAAAAAATATATATTATTTTAATATATTTGTAAATAAAAAATATTTAAAAAAACAATTATTGTTATAATACGAAACATTTTCTGTTTTCCAAAAAAACTGTTTAATTTTTTCTTTATAACTTGCTTAGATTTTCAGATAATCATTTTTTTTATATTGGGATCTTCAGCAGTAAATTGATACAACATGTCATCCTTGAAAAGACTCTGCCATGTGTGTACTGGGATCGAAGTTTAGGGCATGTTCATTAATGAAAAACTATTTTTCATTTTCAATTCTAGTATTCTTTATTGTTTTTTATTTTTCAATAGAAAATTAAGAAACATGTTATTTGTTGAAAAAATTGTATTAAAAGGTTGTGAAGAACATCTAAAATATGTTTTTTAAACTTGGTATAATTTAAAAAACTAGTTTTTCAAAAAATTTATGAAGAAATATTGTACTTAAATATGAATATTTAAGTTCTAGTTTTTTATTGACTTTAATTTTCTAAAAATTAAATATTATTCTATTCTGAAAAGCCTCAGGAAATTGTGGTAAAGCTTTTCTTTTTCATTTCATCACAACAAAATCATTCCCTCGGAATGGAAAGATTATATACATTTATGTAATCTACTCCCATCCAAAGTGGATTTTTTTCCCCCATTTCCTCCCATCCTTGATTTTATTCAAAGTCCTTTGACAAGGCTGGATCCAATGAAGTTTTTTCTTTTCTGGTTTCTGCTGGCTTGTGCGCTTTGATTAGGCCCTCGATGGATGCGGCCGTAAAGTGCTCATGCTTCGGCTGGTTAGTATGCTTTTGGTAGCCCAGTTAGCTTACATGTACTTCTCAGTTCTCACTATTTCTCATTTAGCCCAGTTTGCCGATGGATAGGCGTATAGCGGCGACAGATCACCGGTGGGACTCAGGTGGATATTTTTTTTTGTCTTACCTTGTTTCCTCCATCATTTTTTAAAAATATAAATATTTTATTTTATTTAATTTTTTTATTTAATCTGCTACTCGTTCTCTTTATTAATATTTATTTTACTTTTAATATTTATTTAAGTTTTTTTTAATTTCATTCCTAATCATTTAATTTAATTTTATCTAGTTTAATCTTTGTTTTTTTAATTGTTATTTTGTATCCCTTTCTTAATGTATTTATGTTTTTCGATTTTGTTCCTTAATATTATATTTGAATTAGCTTTTGTATTCAATTTTGTTTCTCATTCTAAAGTATTAAATTAATGTTTTTTAATGATTTTGATGTGTTGATATCAAAAAATTTAAAACATATATTTTAATACATTTTTAATTGAAAATAACTTTTGTAAAAACACACTAAACCATATTACCAAACACACACTTAACTAACAAACTCCAACTGTAGCAACAAAACAACAAAGCCATGCAGGTATTATATTGAGATTAAGAAGTGGGTTGATTACATTAACCTCGATTTTAAAATGAAAAAAAAAAAACGCATGCTAGTGTTAACAATTCTAGTTGATTCAAAGTCAGTAATCTAAACACTCCTCCAGCCACTGTTTTCACATAAAGTAGCCATGATATAACCACTGTCAACGTTCCACGCCATTTAAATGTGGGTTGTTTTTTTTTGTTGGGTTTCTTAAAACGTATACACACAGTAAAAATAATAAATTTAAAATTTTTCAGGAGTTTTAAAGATTTTGTTGGACAGATTTAAAGTTGTTTAGTGTTTATACAAAGATTACCTGGAGATCAAATATTCTTTTTAGCTTTGAATAATTGTTTTAAGGCTAGATTGTCGTGAACTATAAGTTGTCCAATTATCTGGCCTTTAATAATAATCTACATAAACCACCGATCATAAATCTCTTAAATCCTTTTAGGAGAGAAAAATTATTATACCTTGGAGTGCTAACTATTTTCCTTTGCGTTTCATGCGTTTTTATATTGTACTCTACTCACCTTATGAAATAAAAAATATAACTTTCTATTTATAGAAAAATCTAAAAAACCCTATAAATGAAAAAATATCATTTTTTTCCTCTTAAATAACATCACATATATTATTATGGGCTAATTTTAAAATTTATTCAACCACGTCATTACTTGATTATTTTAGGTCTAAAATTGTAATTTCATGTATTAATTACATTTTAATCCTTAATTTCTAAACTTTATTTACATTTAAGTAACACTCTATTAATAATTTCATTTTAAATTTTTACCAGTGATTTTTATGCGTGTGACTCATTAGATTCCCTAGTAAGTTGACCCAAATATAAATCATAAGATTAAATAGAATAAGATTAAATAAATTAAACAATTTAATTTATTATCAATTCGATAATTGATTTATTTATATTTGAAGATCAAGTATAATGTTCAATAACATATCATGATCTTTCAAATATTAAAAAAATCATAAGTGGTTTGACTTAATTTATCAGTGACCAGTTTCTCAGTGAAATTATTATCTCTTTATAAAGAATGTTCTGATATAAACATTATAGCATGGAGTATATTTGTTTTTTTATATTATTTTATTTCTAAACACTATAGTAATTGATTATTTGAATAAAATTTAAAACTTTTTTCAAATTTTATTTCACCTTGGCTAAGGATTTCACAATCAATACTATTTAAGAATAGATAAAATATTTTTTTTCTAATTCACCGGGTTGATGAATCATCTTTTGATTACTTAAATACCTTCATATAATCTATATTACACTCAATATTTGTCAATTTGTTATCCTTGATTGAGACAACATGTGGTTGGGATCAAAGCATAACACTCCCTGTATAGGATAACTTATTGATCTAAAGCTTAAAAATCACTTACACAGCTATCACGTGAGCCTTTTTATAGACGTAAGTGATATCTCCAAATGAAATTGTCTTGCAAGTCAGTTTAGTGTACATGTCATCCGACAAGCACTTACATATTAATTTCAAGTACCTCTCTTATCTTAGTTTATACGAGCTGCTATTTCATTTCATAAAGAAATACATATAACATGCATCAATCTCAACAACTGTAATTAATGTCCAATCATAATAGAATACTCATTATGAACATTTAGTAATATTATTTTGATGCAACAGAAAACTCATAATTATAACAACTTTATAGTGTTACATGCAAAATATTTTTGTTTCATGGACTTTATCTTTACTATAGATTCATCAATCAAATATTAAATTCATTCATCAAGTATAATTGAATGTTAAAGATAAAAAAACCTTTATTAATAATAAATATGTTTTACATTAATAAAATGAGTGCTACATGTAACAAATTGATTAGCTACATGAAATATTCACTAACATTTTATTCTTTAAATTTTACTTAAAAATTAGATTACTACAAAATATGATCAAATGTTGATTCGATTTTTGTAGCAGTGGCTTTGATAACAATAAGTATCTCACTCGCAACGTAAATCATGTCATTGGAATAAATCGATAAAAATAAATAAATTATACAACCATTTTTTCTATTTTAAAAAAACATGTTAACTTTTAAACTCGTGACCCGAGTCATTAAATCTGAAACATCCAGTCTGTAAAAATCATGAAGTCTAATTTTCAATTAATTATATGTTGAATGGTGATTTTTTTTTTGTAAAAAGAATTTCACTTGTACAAAAAGATTTTTTTTTAAATAGCAATTAAAATAATGATAAACAAAATTAAAATTAAAATTAATTTTTATATTTAATTGAACAGTGAAATTGAAAAAAAAAATCAATATATAAGGCCAATAAAAATTAAAAAGGATTGACTTAAAATTGACATAAAAAATAAAAACAATGTTGTAATTAAAAGGTAAAATTGAAAAGAATGATGACTTTTACAAAAGAGCCAAGAAAAAAATTAGAAATCAAAACAACAAGGACCAAATTAAAAAATAAAATACCATCAACTTGAATTGAATGATGAATTATAAAACAATAAAACTTTTGCAAAAGGATCAAAGCAAACAAAAAAAAAATAGAAATCCAAAGAATGAAGACTAAATTAGAGAAAGCAATATTAGATGGATTGAGATTTAATGATGAAATTCAAAACAAATAAAACTTATACATTAGATGACCACCGGAGACACGTGTTGCGCCAACAGGAAGAGAAAACATATACTCTTCCAACATCACGACAGGAGAGTATTTTTATAATATTGGAAGGCAACACACTTGCTGCCCAAAAGGCGCTGACACCTCCCACGCGTTTCTTGGTGTGCCATTCACACACCATTTTTTTTTACCAAGTACAAAAGTGCTTTTAGATTAACTTTCTAATTATAAAAAAAAACTATGAAAAATCAAAAGACCTCATGCTTATTTTTTTTAAGCATTTTTGTTTTTTTATTGTGCATTTTAATTATTTATTGTTTTTAATATATGTTCAAACACTAAATTGCCTTTCAATTTAAACTGCAATAACGAAATAACATTGTAAAGATATAAAAAAACGTCTTGATGCTAGATTTAAATTCTTTACTTCTAAAGATATTCTAGTTATTTTATTGTACAATTAAAATAAAAAAATATTTATTTATTACCAGTCAATTTAAAAATATCAAATGTCATTCCTAATCAATTTAAAAATAACAAATAAACCGTGTGAAAAATTTTGAACAATATCAATATATCTATAGCTACAGTATTTTTTCATGACCAAATAAGTTTTGAAAATATCGACTTTGAACTTTGAAGCTTCCAAGGAATAATTCCATGGCATCATCCTCTACCCGTTGGCCACCAAAGGTGATGGAGGAAACGTGCTTTTTAATTTCAAAACCAAGGGCTAAGGAATAAGGTCCCACTCCACTCTCATACATCAGCCAGTGCACAAAAATTTAGAAGGTCACTGAATTATTGATAACAATAATCTTGTAAATTTCGTCTTCTTCGTCTTTTATTAAAGTCCATAAAAAA
>Ga0325411_1008368_pt1 | contig 11207 bp, 5 predicted proteins | sample PopdelMetagenome_13_FD_206181 | JGI IMG/M metagenome (GOLD analysis project Ga0325411, IMG submission 206181) | Populus deltoides microbial communities from Bellville, Georgia, United States - Xylem-PdIQD-R4 | ecosystem: Host-associated > Plants > Phyllosphere > Stem > Wood/Secondary xylem...
GAGAGAGAGAGAGAGAGAGAGAGAGAGAGTAACATTCTTCCAAAGATTAAAGAAACAAGGGAAATAGGAAGGGAAATAAGACAAAAGTAGTGATCTGTTGTTTCAGCTGAAATTGAAGAATGTAAAATTGATTGTTTCATCTGAAATTGAAGAATACAAAGTTGATTAATATTCTACATTAGGATTTCAGTATAAATATTTCTAGGAATGATTTCAGCAGTAAAGTTTTCTTGAAATTATCATCTCTAACAAAGCAATATTGTACAATAATTCAGCATGCAAATGGGATGTTGTTTGACAAGTGATGCAATGTTACTAAATCAATTACTCGTTGTACTTCAATATATTTTGTCATTTCACACAAGTATGTACAGAACCAGAGATGCATTTACCAAATTCCATTGCAGAAACAAGAGCCAATGTTTGAAGACCAATCAAGTCAGCAGGTTCATCTGCAAATAAATAAGGAAAATGTAATACATCAGCTGTGGGAGTACAAATGGTTGGATAAGTTCATTAGCATTGACACATCATGAACATTCTACAAACTTAACAGGAGTACAGCTAGGAGAAGCAAATCAATTCACAAGTTAAAAACTGTCACGTGTATTTCCCTCTAGTTTTGTCCCAACAACAGGTTACGCAATGATTATCACCACCTCACCACCCCATGCATTGGTGAAAGTTGAAGTCAGTTCTAGGTCTCTGGTAACTCTTCCGAGAGATTTGCCAGCTATGCTAATTGGTAGAATTTTCTTGAATGGCTTGATCATTCAACCAAACCATATGCCGGGATGTGAAGAGGAGGGGAGGGAAAATATTGCATCATAAAACAACAGTTTATATCGCACCAATCTAGTGATAAGAGATAAGTTCACTTAACCAGGAACCCTCTCCAATACCTAAAAAAGGTTATCCAGGCTATCAATGATATAAAAGAGTTGATAATCAGGTCTTATCTCACCTTTCAAAAAGTTGCTTCTTCGAAGACAAAATCCAAAGCATATGAAGTTATAAAAACAAGCCCACACTCATTACAGTTCTCCAAATAATCCTCCTGAATGATAATCCTCCAATAGACTTCAAATAATCAGGACATGGTCCAAGCATTAACTATAAATAGAGCCATATTAAAGGAAACAACTTTCCTGAGTTTCCCACAAATTTCTTTTTAAGACAGAAACTCCATATCTCCACTATAAGCATCATCCTCGTTGTATATTAGTTTGTAATCTGAGAATTGAATTCAAGAGCCATATCTTCCCATTATCTAGGGCAGACTTGCTGTATTGAATCCTAAATCCCTAACAAAACACCTAACCAGATAACTTCAAATACACAAATGTCAACAGAGAAAAAAATACAGGGGCCATAACAAGATTTACAATTCTTAGGAGATGTAGCACAAATTTCACTCCAATGCAAGGGCAAAAGACTTCATAATTCACAACTTCAGAAGAAAATGAAACTGCAATCCCAAAAAGTCTTTTGATTTAACGAATGATGATCTCAGATGAAACATGCAATGAAGTGACTATATAACTCTCGCCCATGAAAAGGAAAGATGATTGCCAATCCATAACACTCAAGATCAAGTGTGAAAGAACAGAATTACCGTCTGAAAAAAGTTTCTTGCTTCTCTTCCTTTGGCTCCGGTGAAAGGTCTCATCAACTTTTGCATTTGACATCTCAATTTCAACTTTTCCCTTCAAAGTGCTGGCCTTTTGCTCTTTTTCAGTGCCACTGCACGCTTCTCCACCATCATCAGACTGACTGTTCCCAATCTTCTCAACTCTTATTTTATTTCCATAGAACTTTTTGCCTTTTCGATGAACTTCTACAGTACCTATACCTTCCATTTCCGCCAAGGAGCTTGCATCCCTCACACAAGCAAGATCAGGCCCCCCACGTCCTATGCCACTTTCAGACCAATTTTCATTTATGGAAGCATCACAAAGATTTGCTGGAGATGATTCAGACTGCAGAATTCAATTAAGGAGACAGAAAGTTATGATATTGCATAACCAAAGTAACAATAGCCATGGAAAACTGGCCTCCAGTAAAATACCATCCTATCCCAGCTTTGAACAGGTGATGATTTCATATTTTCTGTTCTTCTACAGGGTGTTTGAGACATTTGGGGAGAGTCTACTCTCTGCAATGCCTCGGTTAATGCCAGTACAGCAGCATGCTCATCGTCATTATCACCGGCATTGATCTCTAACTTTCTGCGCTTCTTCTTTGGTGAAACATAATTTTCTCCATCATCTTTCTTACGCAGATATGAAACAGGGAAGCGAGGTGTCCTTTTCCCAACTGCATGAAGTGGACGGCCTAAATATGAATTTGAATTCATCAGAAACAAAAACAACACTTCAAAAGGTCATCGCTGTTGTTAGAAACATTTATATCACGCATTAACTACTCTGTTGAGTTCAAATATTTATGAGAAAATTTAGAAGTATAAAGGAAAGGAACAATGCAAGAAAATAAAAATAAAACAAAATTGAGTTGCATAATCACACTATCAAATCAAATTCAATACTAAACCTTGATGGAAAAATCTCAAGAAAAGAAATTCCATGTCAGACAAATTAAATCTTTGTTGTTGTAATTCCAGTTCACAGAAAATTATAAGAGTCAGATTAGTTGCCTATTCTATCCAATCCCTATACAATTGTATTTAGACATCAAAACCATTGGATTTGCATCATTTTCAATAACAGGATATGGATATCGCTCCATGTAGATGACCACTGGGGGGAATTCTATACCTGTAACAGCATCTGATTCATACAGTTTTCTGTTCAACCCTATTCCAACTGAGGAAATAGATTTCACTTTCATCTCTTTTGACTCAATTGGATCAAAGCAAGACTCCTTCTGTGTGCTTCTTTTTTATCCTGTCTTAGATAACATTGTCTCCAATATTTGATATTTCATTCTGCAGCTAAAAAATCTAAAAACAAGGGAAAGAACCATCCCGTTTGTATTGCTACAAAGTTTGGACCATACTGATATTTCACAATGGTGGCTTTCTATCCATTTACATTAATAAACAAAGACAGGAGGTGGAAGTTGCCTCTCCCCCTTAGTATCTTACTGAACCACTTAGATGTCATTAGCATAACCCCATAAAAGGTTACAGTTTATGCAGTAAAAAGTATGAAAGAATATGGGTAAAAGAGTGATTAGATTAAATTCATTGAAAGTTTTTAGAAAATAAAATAGTGAAGGACAAGGAATGTTTGGACAACAAAAATATAGACACTGACAGCGACGGCTGGAATGCATTAGCCATCTAATGCATGCAAGTTGGAGACCTAATTAAGGAAAACAAGTACGAGTACTCCTCAAATCATAACAGGGTGGAGAAAGGAAAAACTGGAAACAAACCAGAGTTGTGTTTTCCATAAGCAAAGTATATTACCACATCCTCTTTTTAATAATGATAAGTATCCATCAGTTGATCCAACCATGCGAGAATGTTGGGGATCTTCTTTTGATGCACTAAGCAGCACTTTTGGCCGCTTGTGTTTCTGAAGCTTCCTGAGTACTCCAGGCATCTCATTGCTTTCTCGTTCACTATCACTTGCTTCCTGCAAGTTCAAAATCCGGATACAAGCAATCAGCTTTTGATTTATCAGCAGACAATAAGACAAAATCAGGATTTACAGCAATTCTACTAGGTAAATCAAAATGCATCTTATAAAATGTTTTTCTGTAACCATCTAATTATCAGATTATGCAACTTAATAATGATAAAAGACAAAATTTGTGGTCCCTTCTTACTATGAACACCCATAATGCATCAAATTATCTGTCTCATTTTCAGTCAATTGCTGTAAAGTATTCTCCAACATATCTGCTATAAACACCATGGCTACCATAAATCTAAAAGTATCTGAATAATTAAATTTTCAATTTGCACTTCCCTGAACTCCCTTCCCAGAGGGAAAAAAAAAGAGAAAGGAACAAGAACAAAAAATAAGAACAATGAAGACAATCAGAAATTAAGTTGAACTTCCAGATGTCAAATGCAATCATACCAGAACACTATAGTGATCAATCATCATAGCTATAAGCCCAACTACAGAAGCTGTTCCCTCTGGAAGAGACAAGTATGCCTGAAAAAATATAGAACATGGAAGAGCGACAATGTTAACGAAGGACACCAAGACTAACTAAGGCTTCATCTACCATATAATAACCGAGATTTAACACAGGATACATATTACTTATTCTGACGATATTTTCCTTTTGCAAGTTGAAGAAACTTTTAAAAAAATATACCATCATTTTTTTTAAGCTTTTATATTACCTCAGCAATCCCATAACATAGGCCCAACCAGGGGCCAAAAGGTAAGTATCAAGTTGTCTGGAATCACTCTTCTTGCACTGCTAAGGCAATGCCCAAAATTTTACAATGACATCCACCTTTTGTCTTGAAATTTTGGGTTTTGTTACCTCGTTGAATGACATGCCAATAAGAAGCAACTTATATAACATTCAAAAGTTCACAAACTATTCAACAGCTTTAGACTACAAATCCAAAATTATAGACATTATGTCCTACTTTGGACTCATCAAAATTCCAAGAGCTAAGGTTCTTAACCATATTCTAAGGAAGCCCACCCAATTGTAATTCTTCCAGTAAAAATGTTCAATAGCATAAACAAATTAGATATGAATTGTCTTCAATTAAGGACACTCGACACCAAAGGTTATGAAGACCCCGATTCCAATAACAAAACCACAAAAAATTCTCACAGTATGACAAAACTGTAAAGACAGAAACAACAAGAAGGACGTGTAAGCAGTGAGACTAGTGACTGATTAAACCAGCTGAACACAAGGTACCCGATTCATATTGTAAAGGGCCTCCACCATTTCCACAGATCTGTTGCGCACTTCAGCAGCTACCTGATCATCAACAACAATAAAAAATTAAGATGATACTTAAAGTGAATGATGAACTTAATTTGCACAAATTAAAGTTCATGGAAAATTATCATGTTGAATAGAACCAAAGAAAGTATAATGATGAAAAGGAGTCACGATAACACATAAGGCATACTTTCTTCCAGTTCTTTCCATTGTCCCGATATGCTTTGTAAAATCGTTCAAGTTCTGCCTTCTTCCATTGAGGTCCTAGCTTATCAGACAATTTCTTCTTCTGGGAGAAAGCAAAATAGTCAATGCATTAAAATATCATTATACATTACAAATTTTCTGAACAAAGAAAGTTCTTTGGAAACTCTTTGCCATTTGTTTAAGAGAAATATATTAAGTCTCAATTTTGCTATCGTATCTATACCAACATCAATGAACCACAAGGCTATGAATAAAAATAAATCAAGTCTTAAAATAACTCCGCGAGCAATTTAACTCAGCCAACAGCTGGATCATAAAGAATGAATCAAACCATTAAAAAACTGGTGTAAGTACACAAACACATACAAAGCCAATTCTCACCCCATTCGCCTGCTGTTTACTTTTGCCTGAACTCTTGACTTCTTTTTCAGTTGATACCTCATTCAGAAACCTCTTATTCACACTTTTTTTCCTTGCTGGGGCCATGGAGGACCTATCTATCTGAAACAATCAATGAACAAATTAGCAACACCAATTTGCTTAAAGCTTTAACATGGACATCAATAACCATCAAAATTCACAAAATACATTACATTAATAAAAAAAAATATAAAACTCTTGGCAAAGCAAGACGATCTTCCACCCCAGAATTTGAAATATAATACAGTCCAAATATTAAACTTTTTTCCTTCTTTTGTTTTTTTTGGTTTTTCGGATACTTAGACTCGAGTTAGAGTTTACTAAGCTGCACTAATTGTGGAGAATATTTTCCCACTCGGATTATATTTAAAACCTCAGTCAAAACCCACCACAAGAATTCAACTTTTACAACATTAACAAAATCACATCATTTTATCAAAGTATCAAAAGAAGCAAAATACATATATGAAAAAAAAATCAATTTTAGCAAATAGAAACAGAGGAATCACAACAAAATACGCAAGGCTATTAAGGAAACACTTTAAAAGAGAATCGAAAGGAAAAAACCACCCAGTGCCATTGCCATATATCACAGTTTTCAATCAAAAAACAAAAAGTAGACCCCCCAAATTTCAAATTTTCAGAATTTTTTTTAAATGAATTTCAGAAACAACTAAAATAATTCAAAAATAAACCCCCCAAAATTGAAAAAAGAAATTCAAATTCAAAACATCACCAAAACCCAAAATTTCAAATTTGACTAAAATTCAAGCTACAATTCAAAACCCATCTCCAAAATCCCCTCAAAAAAAAACGAAAACGAATAAAAAAACAAAAATCAAAATTTGAAACCAAAAAAATAAATTCCTAGTAAAGCCCCAACAAAAATCTCAAAATTACTCCTCTAAAAACCCTAATTCACAGATCCGATACTGTACACTTACAGATTCAGAGTAATTGATATCTGGGTATAAGTCATACAGTGAAACAAAGGGCTGTGAAGAGAGAAAAATGCAAGCTTTAAGTTTATGTGTTATAGAGAAGGGTTTTTTAGAGAGAGAAATAAAAGAGAGTTTTCAAAGTTGCGGAAAAGAGAGGCTCTTTTAGAGAGAGAAAGAGAGATGTTGCCGCGAAACTTGAATATAAAGGTTGGCTGGCCAATCAGATGTTTTTTCTGTATATATTTTTTTGTTTTGTTTTGTTTTTCTTGTTTTATACAGTGTTTTTTTGTTGTTAATCACCGTACACGTTGGTGAGTGGGGTATTGTATGGTATGATCTTGTGGTTATTGGTTGGGGTTTGAAGGGATAATTATAGCAGATTCAATTTGAAAATTTTTTGTTGTTTGCTGTGGGAATGGCCCTTGAATTTATGGGTATTTGTATTTGGTTACCATAAAGTTTTAGAAAAATGGGCCTCGAAGTTTTCTATTGAGAGATGGTCCCTCGTTTGAATCTTCTGCCCAAAGTTTTTAAACCGCACAACCCAAACCCATGACACGTTCGGATTATTATGGGTTAGATAAGTTTATATATGGGAATTTAAAATTGTGTTATTTTAATATTTTTAAAAAAAAATTAAAACGATATCATTTAAAAAAATAAAGGCAAATTAAGTTTTGAGAATATTGTAAACGGAATTACTAAGTCGATTAAGTTTTAATTAAGTTAATTTTTATATGGTTTAATGTAAAACTCGACAAAAACCAAGTTTTTTATTAAATGTGTGCATAAATTTATTAAAATTAGTTTTATCCAATTGAGTTTTGAGAAGGGTGTAAACGATCTTATTAAGTCGATCAAGTTTTAATTGAGTTAATTTTTATATGGTTTAATGTAAAACTCGACCAAGACCAAGTTTTTTATTCAGTTTGTGTGTAAATTTATTGAAATTAGTTTTACCTAAAGCTTGGGTTACATGTTAAGTGGATTAAATCAAGTCAATCTAAAATGGTGTCATTTCAAGATTAGAAAAAACAAAATGATTATTTTAAAAAAAATTAATTTTAATAAGATAAATAGACCCAACCAAATCAATCAAGTTTTAATTAAATTAACTTTTATATTAATTTTAAGATCTATTTCAATTGGGTCTCGGATCAATAATTTATCAAGATAACTTATTAAATCATAAGAGATTGGATAACATTGGTTATTAATATATGTTTGATATTACGGTGTATAATACTTTTAAAAAATATTTTTTAATTAAAAATATGTTAAAAAATATTTTAAAAAATTTCAATTTAATATTTTTTCAGATTAAAAACAATTTTAAAAACAGGAACAAACAAAATGCCAAATAGAAACTTAGGATTGAAATAACAAACTCCTCCATAAATTTATTTGCCTTCGACATTTATTCTCGTAAAAGAAAAGAAAGGACACCAATAGCACCAAGCTCAAACTCTTCGCCCCTTGCCATCCCCAGCATTTTCAGCCCTGCCTTGCCTTGTTACACACCACCCTCATTATCAATGTCAATAGGAACCTATTTTCAGGAAAAATAAATAATAATTATAAGCTAATTCATTTTTCTTTTTTTTTCCCATAACAATGATAATTGTTATTAAATTCATCAATAAAAAAAATTACTGATTTATTACCTTTTCAATCAGTAAAGCTAAGATCCCATTTGGACCAAGATCAGCATGGTAAAGTGACCAACAAGCAATTTTGTCACCAACTTTGAAGTCACTCTTCACAAGAACTTCAGCCCAAGCAATCTTTTCCAATCTGAAATTCTTGATTGCCCTATCATAGTAAATTGCCACCCAAATCTTATTCCTTGGTGGTGTGTAGATCTCAATTTCTAGTCCTTTGATCCCAATTTCATCGAGCATGGGTTTTGGTAGAGTTGTTAAGAAGCCTCTTGAATCTCCGACAAGAACTAAACCTAGCATGTCATCTTGAGTCATGGTTCTTGTGAATAAATGTTCTAGCTCCCCACCAATTGGATAGTGTTGAATCTGGTTAGGTTGAGGAGCAGCCATGTTCTTGAATTAGGGTTTTTTTTTTTTTTTTTTTGGGTATGTTACCCTCTTGAAAACCACCTTGATGATTTGAAACTAAGTATAAGTAAATGAATGTTAAAATAGCTATGTTCGTGTCAAATTGCTAACAGAATGCATGACTAACACGTAAATTGTGAAGGCATGCTTTAAAGGAGGGTGCTTGCCTGGTGGTTAATCACTGTACACGTGTTAAGTGGAGTTCGTGTATGGGATGATCTGTGGATGTTTCTTGTACGAGTGAATTATACCAGATTTAATTTGAAATTTCGCTACACAATGATCCCTGGATTTATATGTATTGCAGTTATCTCCCTAGAGTTTTGATAATTAACGACTCTTACACTTTGTTTGGACTTTGGCGTTGCTGTAAACTAAGGACGTGGCAAAACACTCACCCTACGATTGGTATTAAAATACGATCACCACATTATATATTTTCTCATGCTAATTTTTTTTTATGGGCAACTAACGTTATCTACAATGATATTAAATTAGGTATATAATCTCATTATTAAGAAAAGTATGCGTATAATCCAGTCAAAAGAGTTATATATAATCTCATTATTATTATTATTTTCTCGTGATTTCTTGGATATCACTTGTAATATTTTAGTTGTTTTATTTTCTTCTTCACTCTTTGATTTTAGAAGTTAGATTTTTTTTTCTATTGCCACTTTTATTTGTAAGAGGATTGCTTGATAGTATAAATGCCACATTAATTTTGAAAATTAATAAAAATTAATGGCTTGGCATTGTCAATTGAGCTTGTCGAAGACATGTATGGTTATATTAAAAAATTACTAACACCAGAATTTTTAATCATAATTGTTTGATTTAGAATGTGTTTGTTTTTGCAGTTAAACCTGTTTTTCAAAGTATTTTCACTTAAAAATCATCAAACTAATAATTTTTAAGTGTTTTTCAATGATTTTGATATGTAAAAAAAATAAAACAACATCATTTTAATATTTTTTCGATTGAAAAACAGTTTTACAAAAATACTTTGCGAGCATTTCCAAATATACACTTAGGCTATATTTTTCTACTAAAAAATAGTTTTATTTTGCAAAGTGATTTTCATGTAAAGTGAATTGCATAAAAGTGAGTTTTTTTTTTATGTTTGGTAATGTAATGAAAAATAAGTTAAAAAACACTTTTAGTGCTTGGTTATGTCATAAAAAATAAGTTAAAAAATAACTTATTAATGTTTAATTTAATTTTATTAAAAGAATATAAACCAAATCCGAAAAATAAAAAGGTTAAAGGATGATAAAAATAAAAAAAATCTAATTTCATAAACTATTTCAAATATAAAAAAATAGCAATCAAAAGAATAGAGACCAAATCTAAAAGATAAAAACATTGAAAGAGGATAAAATTAAAAAAATATGTAAATTTCATAAATTATTTCAAATAAAATAATAGCGATCAAAAGAATGATAATAAAATTTGATAGATAAAAAAATTTCAATAAAAAAAATGATAAAAGAAAAAAAATAACAATCAAAAGCACGATAATCAAAATCAATATAAAAATTAAACTAAATCAAATTCCGAGGGATAAAATTGATAAACAATGATAAAAAAGAATTCAAAACAAAAACATATAACAATTAAAAGATTGAGGATCCAAAATAAAAAAAAAATACTTTTTTGAAATTTAATTTAAATTTTTCTTTGATTAAAAAGTATTTTTCATTGATTAATTTTTTTAATACTAAATAATCATAAAAAAAAATTAAAAAATAGTTTTCAAAAAACTATAAAACACAAGGAATTATCTGAAAGTCTAACTCTTAAAAAAAAGTTTAAATTGCTAAATTGTAATTTTAACTTTCAGGTCAACTGTTTTTATTTGAACCCCATCCTCATTTAGGTTCTGGATCCTAAATTTTTGAATCGACCCGCCATGCCGCGCTAAGTTTAACATATCAATGGATTCAACTTAGCCGACATGTCATTTAAAGATTCAAGATTTAGTACTTGCGAGGCTATATATAGCCTATTAACTAATGTTTCTTGAGCAATGATGCCGAATTGGGAGTTGAGTTTTTTTTTTAAATTAATATTTTTTATTATTTTTATATTATTTTGATATGCTTATGTCAAAAATAATTTTTAAAAAATAAAAAAAATATTATTTTAATACATTTCTAAATAAAAAACATTTTAAAAAGCAACTATAACCACACTCTCAATCACGTTTTTATTGTCAACTATTCAAACTCCTCTTTTAACATTTTATCTGTCATTTGAATCTCTAAGAAGAGTAAAGTCTCTAGCTAGCATGTCCTCTTGAATCAAGGTTTCTGTGAATAAATGTTCTAGTTTCCTACCAGTTGGAAGTGGTTGCAATTCCATGTTCTTGATTTGTTCCTATTTCAAAATCATCATTAAACATAATAATAATAAAAAATATACAACCAATAGTTTTTTTTTTTTCGTTTTTTACTCCCTGGATCTGTTGTCAAGGTACAGGGGCTTATTTGAAGTGGAATAACCTGACCACAAAAATGCAGTGATACAAAATGCATATGCTCTCCCCAGTATGGTAGAAAATGCCAAGTATTAAAATTCAAATTTTATAATTGCGTTAATATCTGGGAGTGCAATAACTTCTGTTTTTGGATGTATTTCACTTAAAAAAAACATAAAATTAGTGTTTTTTATAATGTTTTTT
>Ga0325411_1008369_pt1 | contig 11207 bp, 4 predicted proteins | sample PopdelMetagenome_13_FD_206181 | JGI IMG/M metagenome (GOLD analysis project Ga0325411, IMG submission 206181) | Populus deltoides microbial communities from Bellville, Georgia, United States - Xylem-PdIQD-R4 | ecosystem: Host-associated > Plants > Phyllosphere > Stem > Wood/Secondary xylem...
TGACCCTTCAATGAATCAAATATTGCATCCCTGCTTCGAGCCTCTTTTTTTTAGTAAAAAAACTTCCGAGGACTTGAAAGCTTAACAAGTTATTTGTAACCTGTAAATTAAATTCGATTCTTACGATATCTTCATTTGGATTTTTTAAGGATATTTATTTGAATTCTAAAAGGATTTTAATTTATAAAAAAATTAACAAAAACAAATCCCCTCTCATTTGCTACATGAATTCTAATCAACATTGAAAATTATTTTTCAAATATACCCCTTTTTTTCCATATATTTCCTTATAAGACCTTACAAAAAAAAACTCAGATTGCATCCCTTTTCTTTTGTTAGATTTGTCTAACAATGAAGCACTTGAAAGGGAGCATAAAGCCCAGATAAGAAAAGAGGTCGAAGACAGGAAGCACATGAAAAACCTAGACAAGCTCGAATATAAAGCACATTAAACAACAGTCTATCCATTGCAGGTTTTGAAGCCTTTGCTAATTGTTTAGACGTGGCTCTTTTGGACTCAGCGGGTGCACGATGACCAGTCTGCAATCCTGGCCCTCGAGTTCAAAGTGTTAATAAACATGGTCGATCCCATTAAACCAAAAGGTTGAGTACATGAAATCAAATGTTGTAGATAATTCTTCTCGTCTCATAGATGGTTTACACGAGGGAAGTAATTCTTCCCTGTTTTTATCTTTGTGTGAGCAGCATCGAGTCAACTTGCCAACAAACTTAGTCGGTACGCAGAAGATAGCAAGGATACCCATTCGGTACGCAGAAGACCATGAAGATAAATGAAGACTTGGACCATGTTGGGGAAGTATTCAATCCAGTACTGATGATTAAGTTGTAGAATTCTAAACATTGATGATAACCATTTGCGAATAACTGAAGAGTGGAAGTCTAAACAGGAGCTTTCCTGTCAAAACAAATTTAAATGTCTTTTGAAAACTTTTAAATTTCAACTCGCTAGGATGATATTGCCAACGAGACATTCTGGATATATATAAGAAGCTTAGATTGCAGTGGCATAGTTCAGTTGAGATTACAATGGTAAGAATGCTGGAGAAACAGCTTATTACTTTGCTAGATCAGCCTATTCTCAGGTTTCTACTAAGCTAACATGAATAGCTTCAGTCTAACTTAATCGCTTAAGATACATGTAGTTTGGAATACTTAGAGAGCTGTAGCTAGCAATAACAATTAACAACAGGCTTTCCTTAAAGTCGTGTTACCTCAGTCTTCTTCAGTTGAAGGTCTTGCACACCCACAAAAGCAACCCTTCCTCTGCCTTCTGCTGCTTCTCCTGCCACTGCTGTATATGAAGTCCCTCAACAGGATGCCTGTTCTACTTCCAGAGAATCTGCGCTTGCTTTTGCTTTTCTTTCCATCCTCCAGTTTTAGCAGAATGCTCTGGATGCTCTGCACCTCAAACTGCAACCTTCCAATCTTTTCAGACCTTTTCCGTGCTTGTTCTCCCACTCTTTTTCTGCGCATGGAGTCATGCTCTTCCACCACTTCTACTGAAGTATTTCCCTCCAAATACGAGGGACTCTCTTCAGCATCCTTTGTTAGCTGGTCATCAGCATCAACCAACTGATGAACAGCCTCCTCAACTTCTTGTAGCTGTCTTTTCACTCTTTCAAATTCAAGATCATTGGCTCTCTTGCTTCTTTTCCTCAACTCCATTTTCTTTTTCAAATCTTGCACTGTTGTTTGAAGAGAAATTAATTTCTGAGAATCGGAAGCAAGTCTCTCCAAGATCTTTCCTCCGTTTCCTTCTTGATTAGATTCTGTAGTGATGATAGTTGATACCTCTAGTTTGTCAACGCCCACCTCCTTCTCAATCCGCAATTCCAAAGAGCGATCCTGACTCTTTCGTTTGGCATTTTTGAATTGACGAGGTGCAGTGGCATTCTCCAGTGAGGCAGCTTCCTGGTTTTGTTCGTCAGCCATCGGATCAAGGCAGTCTCTCTCAGCAGATTCCCATAATTCAAGCATCTGATCATCTTTCCTAGGATGCTTTCTCTTGCTTCTATATAATGAACATTCTGAGACCTGATCAAGAGGAATATCTTTCATCAAAATCCCATTCCTCACTTCAGAAACTTCAGGCTTTTTGTTCTGTGGCTTAGATGCATCAGCGGGCTCATTTGCTAGCTCCACCTTTTCCTTCCTGACATCCTTTTCTGCAGCTGACCAACATCTCAACTGTAACCGTTCAGCGCCTTTTATTAAGGGTTTCTCAGTGTTTCCCATTTCTGACATTTTAAGCTTATCCATTTCCTTCACCACTGCCTTTTCAGCTGCAAGCCTATCCATTTCTTTAATCACAGCCTCCCCAACTACTTTAATTCTAGACTTCATCTTCAGCAAATCTGAAATTCCATCTGTTTCTGCAGTGCTTTCATCATTTATGAGTTCTTCAGGGCTTTTTTCATGAAGTCGACTAGTCGTTTCTACTCCCTGTATACATACAAAGAAGACCAATCATCAGAATGCACACCATCTACATAAAACAGTTGAATAGAACAAGACTAGGAAACAGCTTAAATGATTGGCTCAGCATGCTTGAATTCTACACAACACATGCTCACACACAGACACATCACTATATTTAATTTGCTATGAACAAAGAGAATAAGCCCATAATTTAAAATTCGATATTTGAAATTTGTGCTGAGAAGAAGTGAAAAATATTTTCTAATCTAAATTAAACCTTGTATCTTTCAAGTCAGATGATAAGAGTTTTTATAAGAAGAAGATATATGTGCCCTGGTTGGACTTAAAAAGGGCTTATTGAGGTGTCGAAATTCATCTTCTTCTTGTTAAGCCATTTGAAAAGGGAAATAAAATATCTACATATCTAGCTTGGAGTTGATATGCTGAATTGCTCTAGTAGTTGATATTTAAGAAAGAACAGTACCGTTTGTCCTCGACTTGTCCGTAGAAGCGCATTGTGCTCAAGGTATTCTAAATTCTCTCTCAGCGAATTTATGACTGGAACATATGCAGACAAATGAGCCTTCATTCTTTGAATTTCACTTTCCAGGATGCCAAACCTTTCTTTCATTTTTTCAATCTCGATATCTTTTGTGGCATTTTCTACTTCAAGAATCCCACAAACTGCAGTCAGCTCATGAACCTTGTTTTGGAGTAGAACTTCATGGATGGAAGATATTTGAAGATCGAAGTAGAATGATGAAGCCTCAGCTTCCCAGAGTTCAGACTCGTTGCTTCTCCCTTGCAGCTGCAAACTCAAGCTATCTTCCCTGGTCCGTCTTTCCTCGATTTCCTTGTGTAACGTAGCCATTTCTGACTCCATATGATCTTTTGCTTCATGAAGGCATTCAATTTCTATTTTCTGGTCTGTGCATACCTGCGACAGTTCAAGAACCCGCTTCTCTATGATATCTCTTGCAATTTTTGATTCTTCACATTGCCTCTTCAGCTCCTCGATAGTGGTGCAAAATTCTGCGTTTAAGTTGTTTGTAGCCTTGATATTCTGTTCCGCAAGGAAAAGCTCTTTTTCTTTCTCTTGAAGAAAATCTGTTTCAATTAAAATTTGACAGTTTAATTGATCTGTTAAATCCTTTTCTTCCTGTAGCTCCTGCTGCAAATTTTCAATTCTTTTGTTAAGATGTAAACCTTCAGCTTCTTTTGTTTGCAGTTTATACTCCAACAGTTCAACCTTCTGCTTGAGATCTCTGTTAATCACATTTAGAGAGCTGATATCTTCAGAAAGGGCTTCAAGTTCCTTGATTTTCTGTGTTGCAAAGCTCTCGAACACCGATGAGATGTTACTGACAGCTACAGCTTCCTGGAGAATGCTACTGTTTTCCTCTTCAAGTACATGCGTTTCCTCTTTGAGGTCCAAAACTTTTTGAAGCAAAGATCTGTTTTCTCCAAGAGCCTTCAAATTTTCTTCTTTCAATTGCTGGTAAGAACCCTGCAAACTTGTCAGATTCACAAGCTGGGTTTCAAGTTGAGCTTTCAATTCTTCCTCCTGCTGCTCTCCCTTGTTCATTTCCAATCTCAATTGCCTGTTGATCTCTAGCAGTTCGTGGTTACTTGTTTCCAGCATAGTATGTTGCTCTGCCATTATCTTTAACTCGTGCTCAAGCATGCTTTCCTCTGACTCGAGCTCAACACAATCTAATCCCAGTTGTTTGAGTAAAGTTAACATCACCGAATTCTCAACCACCAATTGCTGATTCTCATCCTCCTTTACAAGGACCAAACTTTTTAGGTCCTCGATATTGTCCAAAATATGTGCAAGACTCCCATCTTCATGCTCACTAACCGGATCAAATTGAAGAGCTCTCAAAACCTGACGAACGCCCATTCTAAGCTTCTCAATTTCATCTAACAAGAATTCTACTTCAACCTGCTGCTCAAGATTCTCGGTCTCTAACTCTGATATAAGTTTATTTGAGAATTTGGATGCTTCTACATGTTTCTGACACTCAATCAATAAAGATAAATTCTTCTCCTCTAAATCTTTAATAAACTTTTGCAAGATGAAGATCTCAACCTGAGCATTTACAGCTTTATCTAGTTCCTCTTCAAAATCTTTCTTACTCAACCTACTTTTTTCTTTTAGTTGATGGACCTGGTTTTCCAGATCTTCCAGTCGAGATTCACTTGACTGTATATAACATGAACGCTCTTGTTTTTCTACACCAAGAAAACCCCACAGGTCCTTTACTTGACAAAGTGTGGAATCTTTCTCCTTCTCCAGACCAGTGTATTTTTCTTCTAATCTTGTAAACCTCCTTTCTAAGTTTCCCAGTCTCTCTTCAACATTTTTCAGCTGCAAGACCAGGGAGCTTCTTTCATCTTGAAGATTGGATTTCTCATTTTTTAGCGTCTGGCAGAGTTCTTCTAAGCTTCTTGACGTTGTCCTCAGACCTTCGAGCTCAATATTTGCACCAGAGAGAGAATTCTCCAGCAAGTCATTTTTCTCCAAGAGCTTCTGCACATTCTCAGTCATAATCTGTAACTGAGAAAGCAGGATGGATTTTTCAGCAACAAGACTGGATTTTTCTCCCTGAAGAAACTGGGAGGACTCCTGCAACTCTTTAACCTTCTCTCTTGACCCTTCCAGCATGCGATTTAAATCTGAGAGGGAACTTTCCAATGACACATTCTTCTCCATAAGCTTATCCATTGCCCTCAACTTTTCATGGAGAACTTCCTTTTCTTCTGAGTCCTTTCTGCAGACCTCTTTTAGCTTCGAGTTTTCATCTTGCAAGTTCTTCACAGATGAACCAAGGCACTCTGGACTTAAACCTAACAAATCCACTTGCTCCATTAAGGCCCAATATCTTGTGTTCGAACACTCAATTTCCTGCTTCAAACGGTAAATCTCTTGCTGTAGGGAATTGCTCTGAGCCACTTGTAGGGAAACATCCTCTTCAAGTTTCTCTTTCATTTCCTTCAAGCTAAAAATTTCATTTTTCAAATTTGTTATTGAAATAACGGAATTGCTGTTCAGTTCATTGAGGCTCTGGTTCTCTTCCTTAACCTGCTGGAGGTTCTCCTGCAGATCATGGTTGGATATCTCCAAATCCTTCAAGATTTGGAGACGATTTTGAAGCTCAAATGCCAAAGCTTTCTGCTCCTCATGAGATTGAGAATGCAATTTCTGCAAGGTCTGCAGAGTAGCTTCAACTTGAATAAAACGTGACTGTTCATCTTGCAGCAAAGCCTGAAGTTTCTCCAACTCATTTTCCTTCTCTGAAAGTTCTTGATCCTTTGTTGCTATCTTCTGTGCCAAATTCTCTGCCTCTGACTGCAGAGAATGATTTGATCTCTCTAACAGGAAACATTGTTCTTCTACAGTTTTCAATTTTGCTGCCCCCGTCAGAATTTCGCTGTTTAATCGATTGACATCCTCTTGAGCATGAAAAATTTCACTCTCCATCATAGCTATTTTCTCTAAGCACAGTTCATACTGAAGCTCTGCAGCTTCTTTCTCTTCCTTCAATTTAGCGAGGGCCTTCTCCAATGCTTTAGCTTCAGTTTCTGCTCTTTCGGTTAGCTCATTAAGCATTCTAGAATTTTCCTCAGCAATAAAGATTTTCTTCTGCAAACTGGATAACAGTTGAAGACATTGGTTGTACTGAAGAAGCCCAGCTTCCTTTTCAGCCTCTAATGCGGAAAGTTCTTGCTTGAGATGTTGAGCTTCTATTTCAGCTTTAATAGCTCGTTCATTGAGTCCTTTTGAATCCTCTTCCGTTTGAGAGATCACATTCTCTAAAGCAGATATCCTTTCCAAGCATTTATTGTACTGAAGAAGACCAGCATCCCTTTCGGCTTCTAATTTAGCAAGAGTTTCCTTCAGGATCTTAATTTCAATTTCTGCTCTGCTTGCTCTTTCATCAAGACCTCCGACATCCTTGAGTTCTCTCTCCAAGCTGGATAGCTTCTGCAAGCTCTGCTGGTATTGAAGAAGAGCAGCTTCCTTTTCAGTTTGAATCTCTGAAAGAGCTTTCTTTAAGATTTGAACTTCAGTTTCTGCTGCTTCATGAACCTTCAGGCCTTTTTTCATTTTTCCATCTGCGACTTTTGAAACTTGAGAAGCCGCTTCTCGTGACATAAACAACTCATCGAGCTGCTTTAAACCTTTTTTGTTTATTCCAGAGTCTGATTCTTCAGGATACCCCCCATTCCTTTCCATAGAGAGTCCAAATGAATCCCTATGCAAACCATCTGGGTCAAGAAATGCACAGATAGGATGTGGCATTTCTGGGGTGTGCGGCTCACCATCAGGGCCAAAAGAGCCTGAGGGTGAGTCATCACCCGGTGCATAAGATACTTGGTTGGGAAATGCTTCTGCCATGGTTCGATGAGCCTGACGGAGCTCCACAGTTGCATGATCATATCTCTCAGCTAATGCACGGTAAGCTCTGTAGAATTCCTCCACCAATTTCATCAGTTCAGGACGCTTCTTATAGTACATTTCTGCCCTCCTTGCAAAAGAATCGGCATCTTCTTCAATGAGCTTGATCATTGCTTTGACTTTGGCATCCATATCTGTTGAAACAAATCCATGCTCATTGAGAATGTGGCCCATAAATCAGTCATTGATATATGCAATACAGCAGCTTGGTTGTTATTGATGAACAGTATTTAAAGGCCCTGCGACCTTTTAGAACTTATGGCAATTAGAATATGAGCCTGTGCATTTAAAATGTTCTTGATGCAGAACAAAGCATGATGTGCTATTTGATTATCCACTTCCATAACCACATTTTTTAAGCATGCCCTGAATGATGTGGATGGGTAATTATTTTATGGAAACTAAATCCGGGGCATCTTTTGCATTCAGAGAAATTAACGTGGGATAACTAATAGATATGTGAAGGATGGTGGACAGTCGACTTCAAGGTTTAATTGGTTGGAGGATAGTGATGAACACAAGCAAACTTATGCAGGCGCACACCAGCTAGCTGTAATTGAGAACAGGCTCTTATGTGCATCGCAATAGAAAGAATACTCGTGCATTTGTTACGATTCAAACCAGACTTGCCTTCAGTTGATGATGAGGCTTTAACTAATAAGGAAGAAACTGCCCATGTATGAGATTTATGATAATTGGATTTTTTTTCTTGAATCAGCAAAGTTTTGTTGACTTTAATATCTATAATAGAAAGCAGTCAAAAGAACATTCAAGTATTACTTCTTCCACACCGAGCATATGTATTAAGCAAACAGTGTTCAAGTTATATGACAATGATACAAGAAGAGAATGGAGACCTGTGAGATTTTCTTGAAGCCATTTTGAATTCTTTGGACTAATGTGGCTGTCCCACCACCAAGAATATAATCGTCTGGACTCAGAATGTAAAAGTGTTGCCATGACTCCAGCCAAGAACAATAAAGCAACTGGCTTGGTTTTTACAAAAGCCTGGTCTTTGTACCAGCAATAGAAACCCAAGTAGTGGATCCAGGCCAGAATAACAATTTAAGTTATTCCAGGCTTCCAGCCACTGAATATCTAAAGGTCCCTTCAGGATCGTCACTTCATATGTCCTTTCTTATAAACCTACACAGACCAAGATCATTGAGTAACAACAGAATTTAATATTTTCTTTACGTGTTCTAAAAATATATAAACAGTTGATATGCAGACTACCTGCTCAATGAAACAGTCTACTGTTTGTGTTGCAAATGGAACTTTCTTATCACGGTTTATGTTGCGAATGGAACTCCACGCTTCAATAACCTTCAAATCCATAAATGAAATAAAAGGAAAATCAGATCTTCCAAACTCATACATTGCAAAGACAACCACGCAAGATAGAGCCAAGCAATTCGAAGAAATGAAAAGAAAATAAAACAGGAGAATGCAAGGAGTCAGATACTAAAATTATCAAGCTTGCATTGTTTGATTTCCCAAATTCCAGAATGCAAGTGATAGTAGTATGCAGCGTTGCACATAATTGACCAATACTGGCCCAGCAATAGTCTTGATGCAGATAATCGTACAGAAGAAACACACAACTGAACAGCCAACCCAGCGATCCAAAACCCAGAAAGAGTTCATGAAACTCAATCTACCATTTAAAGGAAAAGAAAAGCACAATCTTGAAGTAGACTGATATCAACTTGAACTCAAGAGATATCTACGAGACTTGGAAGTTAGAGCTTACCAAAAGAAAGCAAGACTACAGTTACAAAAACACAAAAAAGATCCTTTGTGTTCAGTAATAAAATCTGATGACGGGAGGAGGGGCGAAGAATTCTAGTTCTGGGATTTGATGAGCAAGGAAAAAACTTACCAACTACCGTCCAAAAGAACACAAAAGACACAGACTTGAAGCAAATGGGCACCTACGAAGACTGCAAAAAAAATAATCCTTTATGAACATCACAGATCAAGAACATACCAAAACAATGAAACCCGGTAGAATAATGGGGTTGTGATCGGCAGACGGCAGCGGCTGTGATACTAAACCCCCAGCTACATGTCTTCCTAGTCACCCCATTTTCTCTATCAAACTCACAAGCACACACTCCCCCCCTCTCTCTCTGGAATGAGACTTGTGCATTATGTTCTTTTAAATTTGGTATCCTCACACTGTCAATAATTGTTAAAAGAGAAAGTTAGCAGAGAATGAAGCAGCAGGTGAGGTGAAGTAAAAAACTTAAAAGTCTTTTTTTGGTGGATATTTCCACTTGCAGTAGAGAAGATTTATGTCATCCATACGTAAATAAGTGTAGTTTAGGGAACGAGGAATACAAGAATTAAGAGTGGGATTATCTTTGTTAATTTGTGGTTAAGATTTGATTTAATGGAGGATACAGATGAACGGTCACATTCAGCAGTTTCTTTGCGGTCTTTTGTCGTTACCTTTTTCAGAGAAATTGAGATGGCAAAATTACCATGGAAAAGAAAAGAAAATTATTATAATAACTACTCTGCCATTGCTTAAGATCTCAATGATGTTCTTTCTTGGGTTCCTGAATCTGTCTACTTTCTTGCCTTGTTCTCGTACAGCACTGTACATTAATGTTAGAAATTTTTTTTGCTTTTCGACATTAAAGAAACCTTTATTAACCAGTCCCTCGGTTTCATTCATCTCTTAACGATGGAAGGTCTCAGGTTTCAATTTGAATTTCTGTGAGGAGTGTGATGTTACTCGTATGAAACATCCATTCCGAGTTTTTTTTTTCTAATAATATATACTATCATTTAACTATTTAATTGTTGGTGTCAAGTGGTTCATTATTTTAGATTGTTTAATAGACTAATTTGAAGTAAATATTTCAAGGTGATAATCTTTTTTATGATAAAATATTATCGAATCAGTCCGTTTATATGTAATTCAAAACTAAATCTTTCTCTAGATGATCTTAAAAATATATATTTTATTTCAGTATCATGTATTCATATTTTCTGTAGATAATTTTCAAATCTTAGGAGTTTAATAAATCTTTGGTATGGATTTTGAACATAAATAAATATACCTACAAGTCAATCCATACACGTGATGTGTTTTGTAAGGGTTGATGTTACTTTTTTTTTTTTTCATAGTTGTAGATATAGCTGTGAAAGTTTTCAAGAACCGTGATGTAATGGTAAAAAACTTGAAATTTATATGTTTCGAGTTTAAATGAGGACATGTATTTTTTATAAAAGTTTGGGACAACTGTGATTTTACGCGTTTATCTGAATCAACAAAATACGCTTTTCAGAGATGAAATTTCCTTGAATCAAAAAAAATATATAACCGTGAAAATCTTTTTTTCTAATAAAAAAAGAAATCACACATCAATAATTAAACACCTTGAACAGTACAATATAAAGCATTACAGCACGATGCAGAATAAAAAAACTACAATGGAACAATGTGCGGATACACAAAATTGGTCTTGGAATGGTGCTTAAATATCAAGCCCATGCATGGTAAACTTACAGAGAAGTGGAAAACGTAAGAGAAGATGTTGAGCTGAGAGGAGCTGAGCAAGATCAGATCTGCAAATATCAGGCAGGATCTCAAGAGACCAGCAACTTGAGGTCTTCGTAAGAACATGCTGGTCTGATCTATGCATGCCAGGAATGTAAGTAATAGGAAGGGAACATCTTTCTAGTTTGAACAGTTTTGGAACATGAAAAGAAAAATTATCACTTGGTTTAGAAATTCTGTAATAATTAAGAAATCATGCCCTGTCTTCTGGTAAAACGTTGGTATTTAAATTATAGATTTACTATTATTTTTCCAACATTTGCAATTGCACACAATAGTGTCATGAAATGCGGCCGTGGTAAATTTTTCATGTGGATCGAGACTTGAGAAGTCTCTAGTGTGAAAGAACACGTGCTCCTCGAGCAAACTTGATGGCCATTGACTTATTGGAACAAAAGATTAGAGATTCAACTAATTATTAAGATTAAAGCAATCCACTCGAGTTTTTTTCTTTCTTTTTTGCGTTTTAGTCTTTTCTTTCTTGCTTTGGTTATTGACTTTTTTGAAAAAAAAAATAGTTATTGTTTTTTTATATAAAAAAAATGCTTTCAAGTCTAGTCCTCTATTTTTTTTTTTTTGTTCTCTTTAGTTATTGATTTTTTTATTTTATTTTCTCCCTTCGATGTTGTGTTGATTAGGATTTTTTGTTGAAAAATTTTTTCTTGTTTGTTTTTTATGTGCTCATTGTTGTATCAAATAATTATCTTGATATCAGATTGATGATAGATTTTTCAA
>Ga0325411_1008377_pt1 | contig 11200 bp, 4 predicted proteins | sample PopdelMetagenome_13_FD_206181 | JGI IMG/M metagenome (GOLD analysis project Ga0325411, IMG submission 206181) | Populus deltoides microbial communities from Bellville, Georgia, United States - Xylem-PdIQD-R4 | ecosystem: Host-associated > Plants > Phyllosphere > Stem > Wood/Secondary xylem...
AATTCTAAAGCATTTAAAAAGTGTAGCTGCTCGCCCACCAAGTGTCATACAGCTCATATCAAAGAGTTGCTCCTCGGTCAAGAGCAGGTTCTCATTCGGACCATACTAGGCAAACCCCTGAGCGGGTTTTGCATGTTCCAAAAACCAAGCATCTTCGAGGGAAGATATTTTCAACCGCTAAATTGATGAAATAATATCTTGAATAGAATAAATATAGTTTTTTTATTATGCATATTTTAAATTTAAAAAGTTAATTGTATTGGAGTAGAAAAACTAAGTATTTTATTTTTTACATTATCATATTTAGTTGGTTTATTTATTTTGTTGTCTTCTCAACATATATATATATATATATATATATAAAATATTAATAAAAGAAGTATTAAAAAAATATTTTTTAATTTTTAGCTTTTCTTTCGGTACATCCTTGAAGTTTCTCTGACAACATGACCTGATTTACGCAAATGTTCTGCATCCAAGCTTGCTTTTTACCTGATTTGACAGAATATAAATGCCAGGATTGATCATGATGGTTCTCGAAGAGAGCGGAACAGCCAAGGAACATCATTATTCTGCCGAGTGAAGGGAAGATACTCGGCAACAACTGGACTCCATGCATACGAGAGCATCTATTTTTTTTTTTTTAATTTCAAATTGTGTTTTTAGATATTTATAGATTATTTTAATTTAATATTAAAAAATTAAAAATATTATTTTAAAAAATAATATTTCCACAGATCATTAAATCAAGCAGCAGATGCTTAGAAACCACACAGATTGGATGAATTAATATTATGAAGTTAAGATGATGGAACCAGGTTCTCTGGCGGAAACCACTCCAGTGAGGAAATTATTTCGCTATAACATCATAAATTAATTTGTAAAATATTTTTTATTTAGAAATATATATTTTTTATTTTAAAAACTTATTTTTTATATAAAACATTAAAATGATGTGAAAAAAATTAAAAAGTATTAATTTAAAATTAAAATAAAATAAAAAAAATTCAAATATTTTCAAAAATATTTTTAAAATAAAAAAACAAAAACACCTTTATTTTTAATAACTTTCTGAAACTAGAAAAAAAAGGGTTCTCGTAAAAATATTATAAGATTATATACTTGATGCCTGGATTTTTATTAATCTTATATTCGAGTATCTTATTTTTAATTTTATCTATTTAAATTATTAATATGTTTCTTTTAATTTAGCAATTATTGTAAGTAAATATATTAGGTGATAACATGTGTATTATCTAGTAACACATGAAGAAAAAAAGAAAATGTGGAATCACAAATTGAAAATAGAAATTCGAAAAAACAATTAAAAATAAAAGAGAGAAACGGACAGCAACAATCAATTTAAAAGGAAGATGGGTATGCACATCAGAACCATATCTAAAGAGTTTGTCAGTTCCTCCCCACAGAAAGCCCATCAGGATGAATGGGCTAGAGGCTGGAGCTGGACATAGTTAGCCCAATTCATGAGATAAGTAACAAGACACCTCCGCTAGATTTTAAACCCGTGTTTTGTTGATCGGAGCCACGCAAACTAGACTAGACAGATCATCTTGTTCCTGGAGGTGGAACATGAAGCATCCCGTTTGGCTTGGCGTTAAACTTCCTTAATTTTTCCCTAAAATCACTCGCTGCTCTCTCACTGCACTTTACTATGGAACCCACGTCAGTTCTCCTTCACTCTAAAACTATTCCTTTCAGTTTCAACATATCTCAAAACAGCAGCAGAAAACTCTCTTTCAGGCATTCCAACAAACAGTTTCAATCCCGTTTGTCAAACGACAATTTCCTCTTTGGTCAAAGCCTTAAACCCATCAAAAACCAAGCAGAACTTCCTTTTTCACTATATCAATCAACTTCATCACTGAAAATTACAAGAACACACTTGTTATCTCCTCCCAAATGCTCACATTCCGGCTCTGCAAGCACAGACGGTTCTCAAAACCACCCATTTTTAAAACCCTTCAAAAACCTCTCTCTTGATGAACTGAAAGCGACCCTTTTGCAATTAACCCCTATTGATATCATCAAGTGGTCAGGTATCTTATCAATTGCAATTGCAGCCACAAAATGGACTGTGAATTTGGTCTTGAACCCGTTTTTCTGGATGTATTTTAGCTGGACATGGTTGTTTTGGCCGTGGTTTGTGGCTATATTACTTGCTGTTTATGGATTATATTGCTTTTATAAGCATTCAATCGGCGAAGCTAGCATTTTTGAGCAATTTGCAATTGTTACATCAGTGTTCACTTGGTTAACTCTAGTCCCTCCTGCCCATTTCAATGGATACCTACAAGGATGGCCTTTTGTGTTCTTTTTTGTGTATCATTATTTCTTTTTCTTCAATGTAAGTGTGAGGAAACGTTTGTATGGTGATTATTATGCACGCCCCCATGACCCCAAGTGGGATTTACACCTACCCAGATGGTCTCGCCTTTTGTTCTGCGTTGGGGTCATGGTTGGGCACTGGCTTGCAGCTTTTGAAGGTCCAGAGCTGCACCTCATTCCTGGTGGGTGGAGCAATGCGGGGATTTGGATTTTGATATTGGCAACTTTGCTAATGCAGTATAATTCTACATTTTACCTTGCCAAGTATTCGGAGAAGGTGGTGGTGCCTATTGCTGTTGTGCAATTTGGGCCATATAGGTGGGTCAGGCACCCGATCTATTCATCCACAATGCTTCTCTTTGCGACTTATTTCCTTGCGCTTCGTGCACCTTTGAGCCTGTTGTTTGTGGTAGCGGTATGTTTGATTTATTATGCACAGAAGGCAAAAATGGAGGAGGATCTAATGATTGAGACTTTCGGGGAGAAGTATCTAGAGTACATGGGTAAAGTTCGGTACAAGTTCATTCCTTTGGTTTATTAAGACAGCATCCAGGTATGCGTTGTTGATTTCTCAACGTGACCAATTTTCTTGGATAAAGGTACTTGGATTTTTAATTGAGAAGGAAAAAATATTAAATTACATTGTTCCATTGTTTTAATCGTTACACATGTCTTTCGGCTTTTCTTCGTGTAAGTTTTCAGAGTGCTTCGCTGATACTTGTTTATTCATTCCTATGTTTAATGCAATGAGCTAGTTTAGTGGTGACTCCCTGTGCTAATATGGATTGAATAATTGTAGTTGCGTGCAAAAGTATGGTTTTCTATAGATAATAAGCATGCTGAGCGTAACTAATAATATTGTATCTGCTCTTTGCTAATTTCTAGGTGGTGCCTTCTTGGTGCTCATTGCTAATAGTGAACTTGACAGTAATCTGTTTGTTGAGTTTCAGAGGGGAATTATAAAGTGCTCTCTAAGTTCATTATGCATATTAAGTTGCACATTCTGAAGAATGTTAGAGAGATTCACTTCAGCTAGAAGGTACAATCACTTGGCAAATCCTCTAGCAAGCTATATTTGAATACAAATCATAAAATTCTCATTTATTTTGTTATACATATTTAATTGCAATTTCTGAAGTGATGCTTAGAGAGATGTACACAAGCAAGAATCTATAATCACTCGGCTTTTCCTTTAGATTGCATTTTCACACAATTTGAACAAGGAAATTGTGTGAAGTAACTTGGGTGGCTTGTGGAAAGATTAATATGATGTATACGATTTGGAGAGTTTTGTTATTGCAGTTCCAGAAACAATTGTTGGAAATTTGACTATAAAACAAATGAGGATGTTTAAGAGTTCAAGTAAATGTATCCTAGGGAAAATGGTGGCAAGATCAAGTTAGGACATTAATGGCCGTGAAGCATCTGATATCATTTTGTTGCGGCATTTTTCTTTTTGATATTTCCAGAAACAAGTGTTAGAAATTTGACAGTAAATCTGATGAGGATGTTTAAGAGTAAGTAAATGCATCCTAGGGAATATCATTTGGTCTGGGCATTTTTCATTTTTTTCTTTCAGCATTTGAATGATCAATGATCATCTTTCTTCTACAAAAAAAGTGTTATCTTTTAATATTTCCTGCTTATTTAATTGTCAACTCTAGTATAGTTCTACACTTATTTGAGGCTTTTGTTGGTCTAGCAGTTGGCTATGTTGGCGATAGCCATGCCATTTTTTTGTTTTACCAGTCATTCAGTATTTGAGAGATAATTGATATTAATACTCTGAGTAGTGAATCAGCATCTGCTTTTTTCCTCATTTACGCTGTGTATTTTTCTCTAGAAGCTAAAGAACTCTTATATTCTGTTCATTAAAGTGGAAAGGTGTTGTTCTTTGGAGATCTTCAGTGCTCCACTAGCCCTTGCTTTGTCAACATATGACTCTTGGTTTTAAAAAAATTGAGCTCCTAACCATTGTCTTTTGCCTGTTGAGTGAACTAGGGTAGGATTGTTTCAGGAATACGATAAAGTTTGAGGCATCTTTTTCACTTGCCTTGAAAGTTAAGTATTGAACAGGGAGTTTATTTGTTTTTTAAAATTCCTAACTAATAATCTACATTTTATTCCACCTGATATATGTTTTCAACATCTTACGATAGCGTAATGCCTCCATGTTTATTTTCTCACTTTTGGTGTCTCTGGTTGGAAATTTTATGTTCAATTGAGATCATGCAATAATATGCATCCATATATCTTAATTTAAATATTTATAATCTTAGAACTTTGTTCTTTCTAATTCCAACTTAGAGTTGCATAACCAATGTAAACTGTACAAAGTGATAATGGCCTCATACAAACACCCTCTGAATTATTGGTCTTTTGGATGGAGATCCTTCTGTCATCTTTCATTCACTTTCTCCCTTAAAATCTCACGTGCTTATCACATGCTTAATGCTAAAAATGTATAAATTATAAAGACCCACTACTATTGACTATTTTGATTGGCAACTCCTATATTTTTTTCTTCTAATTCTAATACCCAAGTTATGAGGTGATTGGATTGAGGCTCCTCCATTAGGTTTCATCCAACAATACCACGGTTTTATCGATGTGAGTGTTCATCTCAATTTTAAATCCAATCATTATCATGGTTGACTATTTTAATACTTGGAAATTTCAAATTGAAAAACTAAAAGCTCAAAATTTTTTAGTTTGATTTGAGTTTAAAAATGGTTTTTGAGAGGTTGAAAGAATTATTTTAGCTGTCTTTTGAGTTTATTTAGTAGTAAAAAAGGTGAACTTTCAATGGTGATGGTAACAAATGGGGTTCTAATCCAAGCACATCACAATTCATGCATTAACATAAAAAAATATATAGGTTGTGTCAATCAAAATGGTCGATATTTCAATGATATTTATATGTTTTAGGCTTGGCTATCACATGTAAAATTTCAGGGATCTAGTAATCCGTTGAAAATTTGCTTTAAATCAATATAGGCTCATTTTCATCCAGCAACTTTCCATCTGATTTATCTCTGTAAGATAACTTACTTCAAGAGTTCACAGCCTTGGGTTATTGAGATGCTTATTTCATTTGTTAGGTGTTTTTACCATTCACTTACCATATTAAGAATGCAATTGAATGAAATAGAGTCACAGATTTGGATGAATCGTGATGGTCAACAAAAGTTTTGTGGTTAATACTTTATTTTTTACATTCCAAAGCTCCCTGGTTTTACCATTTGCTCGCATAGAGTTTTGAATTAATCATATACAATTGATGTTGAAATCTACACTAGAAATGCAGTATTGTAATGTGGTTTTTCCACTTCTGTAGATACTGAAATGAAAATGCTGGGAATAGTTTATCTTGCAACAGTAAAAACACCTGATATCCTGGTCGATAATGATAGTACTCAGGTCCCCTGATGATTTCAAGGAAAGAGCTAAAATGAAAATTCTTATATGAATTGAGCAACAAGACATCAATGATCTTATGATTCTATCGATGAGAACTACAATCAGCCCCTATCAGTGACAAGACTAGACTGATTGGTTGTCATAAGTAAGAATTCCATTCTTGATCATTGAGGAGCCATCCATCTTAAGTTCATTTATAAGCAATCTGATGATGCAACTATGTTGCTGTTAGACAAATATTTGTTCAATTTGAAGACCTTAGACGAAGTAATTGTTCATCAAAATAGAGGCTTTTAAAGTCTAGAAACAAGTTCAGGTTTCTAGTTTTCTAATCTGGGTGCTTGCTTTACAATTTATCGAGGGATTTTGTTGGCTGTGGCAAGATGTTACTTTCTGCAACAGGGGCCTGTTCTCTGCAACTTTCCCGGTTGGGACTTGTTAGAGCATACTACACAACCTTTTTGGTCATTAGATTTAGTGAGCAATACTGGGAATTTCATGTTAAAATTCTATCCAATTATTGATAAATCATTCATTGACTATTCAGATCCATCCCAAACCCTAAGTAAAATCTTAAAATTTCTATATTTTCAAAGCTGTCTTTTTTTTTTTTATATAAATATATTTCAAAGCTGTCCAATAGAAGCGACTGAGCACAAATATGTGGCATTTTGAATGCTTTACTCTTATATAGACTGCAGATATTGTTTGGTCTAGATTTGTAAAGTTACGCAGTCAAATTGTAAATGAAATGCGTTCTGCAATCCTATATATTGATGCTTTAATCTTCTCAGTTTATTTTTCATTCCTCCTTTCTAGAGCATGACAAAAATGATGTGATTCCATGTGTGAATATACCACTATCAGGTTTTTTTTTTGTTACCGAGCGCATGTTGCTAGGAAATACAAGTGTTGTTGAATATACTTCTTGTCTGTCACTCTCTGCTTGGAGTGTAGTTCCTTAATTTTCCCTGACAAAACTTTATTAGGACAAATGCACTTCATCTTTTTCATCTTGACTATTCATCTAGCTTTGAAAGGACAAAAATTCTATGAACCATTTGTGATGTATCTCCACTTAAATTTGATCCTAGTACCAACTCTAGCCTCATAAGTCCTTGATGACTTGAGATGAAGTGCACATGCACATGACAGCCAGCTCATCAAAATGTGAAATATATCAGCTCATGCATGCTTTGCAATCGCACCACCTTGTCAGCATGCAGTTGAAAACCTCCAAGTTCTCTCAAGAAAAATCACTTGAAAATACGTATCTACTTTTCTTCTGATGGAAATTACATACGATCACTTTCTTTTATGTCCTTTAGGCCATATTTGTTTTATGAAAAGTAGTTTTCAGGAAATTATTTTCTAAATTTTTCTGTATTTGATTGTCATTAGAAAAGTTGGTTAATGAAAAACACTTTCCGGTCAACAGAAAACACTTTCCAGTCAAAGAAAAATTTAACATGGTTTCCAGGAAAGTGTTTTCCCTTTTGACTGTGTTTGTTTTCTAGAAAGTGGTTTGTGAAAAACAACTTTCCAAACTTTTCTATGCTTGTTTGTCATTAGAAAAGTTAGTTAACGAAAAACACTTTTTAGTCAAAGGAAAATTTAGCTTGGTTTCTAGAAAAGTGTTTTCCTGGAAAATTTAGGCAGAAAACACTTTCTGAAAGTTGTGAAAAATTTAGAAATGTCATTATTTGCTGATTATATCAAATTTGATCTTCCAACTTTTAATTGCTATATATATATTTTTTTGAATATTTATTTTTCAATTTCATTTCTTAAAATTTAATTTTTATATTAACTTTGGTTTTTATTTTTGTAATTGCTATTTACTTTTTTCTTATTATTTTTTTATTGAAATTTTTTATCTATCAAATTTGGTCCTCATTCTTTTGATTGTTACTTATTTTATTTGAAATAATTTATGAAATGTTAATTATTATTATTTTAATTTCTTTATCGTTCATTTTTTTTAATATTTTAGATTTGATCTCTATTATTTTGATTATTATTTATTTTATTTGAGATAATTTATAAAATTATATATTTTTTTTCAATTTCATTCTCATTCAACTTTTTAATTTGTAATATTTGTTCCTCGTTATTTTAATAAACTTGAGAAAAATAAAACATTAATAAGTTATTTTCCAGCTCATTTTCCATGACATAACCAAACACTAAAAAGTGTTTTTTAATTTATTTTTCATTCCACTATCAAATATTAAAGAATAATTTACTTTTCTAAAATTTATTCTTCCAGAATTCATTTAAAAAAAATAAAACTATTTTTTAGCAAACAAAAATATTCATCCTTTTTCATGCTCTTCGATAATGCGGTCCTCTTCTGGCTTCCGATAACTGCCGGGCTTTACATGCGGGGATGTCCAGATTTCCTCACTTGTGGTTATCGCCACTCGATCTCCTCTAAGTGTATGATGTGAAGGCAAGCTGGGATGGCTTTTCTATGTGTTCTGCGAACGTTTTGCTTGAAAGTTTACCAATTTCCGTCACAGTTATGTATAATTAAAGTATTTGTTCCCACAATTTGTCATTTTTAATCTCGTGACGGATGAGAAGGGACTGGTTTTTACTTGTTGTTCGATATTGTCATTTCCTTAACGAAATCTTGTAGCCTTTTGCGACGTTGGAAACATGGAGAAAGTTTTCCACGTTTTCCTCCCCCTCCTCTCTCCCATGGTATTTCTCGTCATCTCGGTGGCCTTGATAAGCTTTCCAAGTTCAATCAACGAATCCCTATTTCCTAACTATTCCTAATTTATTGAATTTTCTAGGTTCAAACAAGAAGTCTTTAATTTCTTTATATTTGATGGAAAATCTAGATCCTTAATTCAATGTAAATCATGAAAATGATGTTTAATTTAATATTACCTCTATTCTTAAAATATAATATTATTAAATTAAGCATGATAAATTAACTCCGATCAAAGAAATACTTAATTATTTTTTATAAGGATTAATTAATTAATCTTGATAAACTTTAAGGGCTGGATTATAATTAACTTTAACCAACATTACTTGGGAGGAAACAGCTAGCATGTATATTCTGACTTCGGAGGTGATTTGATATGGTAACATGGTGGTGATAGGAGTTTTCTGTAACAACAGTAAGAAAGAGATGATCCTTCTGCTCCCGACATGTTAGAGGGGGGAGGTGATCTTACCATAAAGGACTGAGAGTTAGAGGGTCTTTGGTAGTGTGGTAGTGGTTGCTTTTCAAATAGCTTTTCGTGCCGAAATACATGACAATGATGTTTTTTTATTTTTAAAAATTATTTTTGACATCAGCACATCAAAACGATCCAAAAAGTATAAATCGCATTCAATTTTAACTAAAAAAAAAAATTTGAAATTCAACCAAAAACAAGTTCAACTGCAGAGCCAAACAGGAGCAATGTTTCCTTCCCTCGACTGGTAAATAATATTGTTTCTGTATAATGGTACCTTCTCATTTTACTACTTAAGAAATCACTTGGTAAAGCAGCGCATTTAAAATGGTTAGGGCTAGTAGCTAATGCTGTTGATGTGGTTATGTAAAAAATATTTACCATACATCATGTTGTTAAATATTAATTTATCTGGCTAAAGCTTCTTGAACTTGGACAGTTTAATATCGCGTTTTTTGTTTTCTGTTTCTAGAAAAAAAAATTCAAGATTTTAACTTGCATTTCTAACTTAATCATCTGTTTTTGATGTACATGTATAGTTATTAACTAGACAAGTGACTCCTGTTTTGCCGCGAGCATGATATAATTTTTTGTAACGTAAAAAATAATACTCAAATGTTGTCAGTGTATTTAAAGAAGAAAAAGAAAATCCACCACTTGACATTATAGAAAGAAAATTGAGAAAAAACAAATAACGATATTTGCCAATTGATCTTAAGAATCCAATTATAGAGAGACATATTTGAAAAAATTAGTGAAAAAAAAGTTAAAAGAAACAAAGAACCATCAAACCCGAGTGAGACCGTCAAAACTTGTCAGCGGAAACATGCAAACAGGATAATCTAAAAGAAGGAAAAAATAACATGGGTCACCCGACTAAACTCATTGCTTAGATCATGAGATAAGAATAACCTGGTTGAAAGGAAACCAGAGAAAATAACTAAGTTCATTTTTCAAAATGAACGTCTTCAAAGGATGTAATTGAGGGGGAATTGACCTAGTGTGAAATGATAGAAAAAACTTGGTTAGACCCATAACATAGTCAAGCCGGGGCAAGTCAGGTTAAAATGCGTTGACTATTTTTCTTTATTTTATTTTATTTTAAAAAATAATATTATTTTAACATTTTTATAAAACAAAAAGATTTTGTTGACTTGGGTTAACTCGGGTCAGTCCACCTAACCCATGACCCCGAATTGACTTCCCGGTTGGGTCTAAAAACTATGAAATACACCATAGCTTTCAATAAATCAAATGTTAAATAATAAAATTTTAAAAAATTCAATTATATAAAAGGGTAAAAAAATATCAATTAAGAGAATAAAGACTTAATTTGAAAAACAAATTGAGAGTACAACATAAAATTTTGAATTAAAGGGAAAGAATGAAAGAAAAATCAAATTAATAAAAGAATCCAAAACAAAAATAAAAATAAAGAAAATAGAGACCAAATTTGAAAAAAAATAAAAAATCAATATTATAGATCCAATGATGAAATTGAAAACAAATTAAAATTTGATAAAAGAGCTAAGAATAAAAAAAACAATTTGAGAGTCAAACCTTAAATATCATCAAATGTGAAGGGCAAAATTGAAAAAAAAATCAAATTCACAAAAGAATCCAAAATAAAAATCAAAATAAAAATATTAAAAATCAAGATCATGGATTTAAGGATGAAATTGAAAACAAATTAAAATATGATAAAATAGCTAAAAATCAAGATTAAAAATCAAAACATTGAGGGTGAGAATTGAAATATCGTAAAATAAGAGGACAAACCTCATTTTTTTAATCGCCATCACAAAACTCAAGGAGGCCGAGAGAGAGAGAATATGAAAGGGGCGGCTGATGATAAATTTTTATCGTAATCACCATATGCGCCGCTTCTCATGAAAAGAGGTGCCGTGTAGCTTCCAACGCCTTAGCTGAAGCTGGTATTTCTCCATAAGACAACAACTCACGAGTTGTTTAAAGAGCGCAGGTTTGGCGTTTGAACCTGCATTCCTAAAAAATTTAAAATTTGTTTTTTGCTAAAATTTAATATGGTTTGTATGTTTTAGATTGTTTTGATGTGCTGATGTCAAAAATAATTTTTAAAAAATGAAAAAACATTATTGACACGCATTTTGGCATGAAAAGTAATTTGAAAAGTACCCGCAATCACACTGCCAAACATGCTCTTAGTAAATTTAATTTTAGAGCAATTTAGTCAATTCAATTTTTAAAATAAAGTAAAAAGC